>Ga0209034_10000013_pt1 | contig 81897 bp, 74 predicted proteins | sample MarorgKNORR_S2LV_2_FD_188219 | JGI IMG/M metagenome (GOLD analysis project Ga0209034, IMG submission 188219) | Marine microbial communities from the Southern Atlantic Ocean, analyzing organic carbon cycling - 250m_A/KNORR_S2/LV (SPAdes) (version 2) | ecosystem: Environmental > Aquatic > Marine... | reverse complement strand
CATCACCTTTGATGAACATGGCACTCTAATAGATTCTGCTCAAACGACAGTGGAGAATGCCCACGGCATGACTCTTGTTGAAGAAAATGGAGAAGAATTTATTTGGCTGGCAGATAATTTAACCGGTCAAGTTGTAAAAGTTGATTTAAATGGAACATTGATATCCAGCATATCCAAGCCTGACATCAAGGTGTACGCCGAGGGTGGTAATTACTCACCGACTGAGGTTGCGGTTAATGAGGAACGAAACGGGGGTAAAGGTGAAATAATAGTTACTGACGGATATGGCAGTAGCTGGATACATTTTTATGATAAAGGTGGGAATCTGCAAGCAAGCATAGATGGTAGTGATGGTGATGGAGGTGGGTTCGCGACTCCTCACGGTGTCTGGATTGACACACGTCGAGAGGATTCAGAACTTTACGTCGCTGATCGTAGCAATGGACAGATTCAAGTGTATAGCCTCGATGGACAATATATTCGTCACTTTGGTGCTGCTCCAGGAGCCGACTGGTTGCATAGCCCGAGCGGCTTTACCGCCTGGGGTGAATATCTAATCGTAGCTGAATTACGAGGTTCTCGAGTAACTCTACTAGACGCTAATGACGAACCTGCCGCATATTTAGGAGAAAACACGGGCGCATTTAAATTCAATGAAGGCTGGCCAAACGTACCTCACGAAACGCTGGTGCCAGGCAAGTTTAATAGTCCCCATGGAATAGCATCTGACAACGAGGGTAATATATTTGTTGCGGAGTGGCTTATCGGTGGGAGAGTCAACAAGCTTACGAGGTCAAGCTAACTCATAATAGTTAAGCTTAGTCCAGAGGTAGATTGGACCAATTTCCTATGAGGGAAAATGATTTGGACTACTTGGTTCTTATTAGGACGCCATAGCGAATTTGAAAGAGGTATGTAATTGCTCTCGAACACTACTGGCATGACCTCTGTAATTGACATTCATCCACTTCTGCATTACAAGTCCGTTTTTGTCTATGAGAAATGTTGATTGTTATGGAAATGCTTTTCAAACGTATGTGTAACGAGAAGAGTTTCTACGTTTGGATTTAATTAAAGGACGTACTTGAGTTGAAGATTGGCATTTTTGATCATGTAGAAAAACTTCCATCATTATCTCTTAGTAAGCAGTATTCAGATCGTATTTCGCTTGTTCAGAGAGCTGATGAGCTAGGATTTTATTCCTATCATGTAGCCGAGCATCACCATTCTCCATTGACGGTGGCACCTTCCCAGAGCACGTACTTAGGTGCCTTGGCGGCAGTGACAAAGAAAATCAGACTTTGCCCCCTCGTGTATGTATTACCCCTGCACCATCCAGTAAGGGCTATAGAGGAAATATGTATGCTCGACAATTTGACAGAGGGAAGATTGGATATTGGATTTGGAAGAGGAGCCCCCGTTGGGGATGAATTATTTATGTGGGGTATGGACCCTGGAGAATCTAATTCAATTTATGAGGAGTCGCTCGAAATAATTTTGCAGGGTTTAACATCCGAATTCCTGAATTATGCTGGGAAACATTTCCAATTCCAAGACTTATGGATGGAACTGAAGCCTTATCAGCAGCCTTACCCCCCCGTATGGGTGGCCGGGAGTCCTGTGAAAGCAGGGGAATTAGGATCCAACCTAATTTCAGAAGGAACTATATCGGATTTGCCAAAAGTAGTAGAGAAGTATTTTGAGGTGCGGAGCGCTGTAAAAGTATTGAATACCGAATCTCAATTCCTTAATGAACCCTTACTGGGTGTGTCTAAAAGAATTTTTGTTGGTGATAGGAGCCAGTCAGCTATTAAGAGGGCTAGAGAGTCATATGAGGTTCACTTAACTAATTACAGGAAGCCGATGCCTAATGGGAAATCCAGACGGCCAAGGATAATGATTGAAAGTGAGATTGGTAGTCGAATTCTACCTTGGACAGTGGATTTCGAGACCGCCATTAATAGGGAGAGGGTATTGGCGGGTTCTAAAATTCAAGTCAGCGAATATATTCACAGATACATAGCCGATAGTGGAGCTAATTTTCTCCTGCTTTCGTTCCAGTGGGGAGATTTGTCCCATGAAGAGGCTTTGGAGACTATGGAAATGGTTGCAGATGAGTTTATTGCTTAGGCCAGATTATGACGTATAACGGGTTAGAAAAACCGGATATCTGGCCTCCTAAGCTCAACTTTGATGCCTCAAGAAATGTTACTCCAGTTAATTACATTAGCCCTTCCAATGGGGTTATTAATATAGATGTGGGGCGTCAACTCTTCGTGGACGATTTTCTGATCGAGAAAACTTCTTTGTCGAGGGTTTTTTACAGCCCCCAAAAAAGTGATAAGAACCCTATTTTGTTACCTACCTCCAAGATTGAATTGGATAGCGGTGAATGCCCTGTCGCGTCACCTTTTAATGATGGAGTCTGGTGGGACGACAGACAGCGAATATTTAAAATGTGGTACCACGCTGGCTGGATGCGTGGCACAGCCTATGCAGAGAGTAATGACGGTTTGCATTGGGAGAGGCCAGACCTTGGTATAGTGCCTGGAAGTAATTTGGTTTTACCAATGAGGGAAGGATATTTGAGAGATGGAGGGTGTGTCTGGCTTGATTCCTTCACTCCAAACTCAAATGAGCGTTTCAAAATGTTCCAGTTTTATCGATTGCCTGATGGGAGTGAAAGTGGAGAGATTTATACCTCGGCTGATGGAGTCCATTGGAATTTCGAAACGAAGACCGGCCTTTTGGGAGACAATTCAACTTTCTTCTATAACCCATTTATCGAAAAATGGGTCTATAGCATCAGGACTCACAAGTTACAGGATTCACCAACTTCCTCAAATGTAAGGACCCGTTTGTATAGGGAACATAGCAATTTTGTAAAAGGTGCTACCTGGGATGTTAATGAGCCTGTAATGTGGTCCTGGTCAGATCATCTGGATCATCCCGATGGCAATATTGGGGATGATCCACAGCTTTATGACCTGAATGCTGCCCCTTATGAAAGTTTGATGATAGGGTTGTTCTCTATTTTTTATGGGCCGGATAATCAGGTCGCGCAACGCAGAGGGGTTCCCAAAATAAATGATTTACAAGTAGGATTCAGCCGGGATGGATTTCATTGGGATCGGACATCCCGAGAGGCATTTATTCCATCGGAACGTACCAAGGGATCTTGGGATAGGGCATATATCCATGCGTCAGGTGGTGTCTGTCTAGTTGTCGGAGACGAATTATTTTTCTATTACGGGGCTTGGTCAGGGGAATCGCCTAATCTTAAAGGTGGATCCATGGGACGGCACTCTAGAGCGAACGCTATGTATGCGGGAGGTGCTACTGGATTAGCTGTTTTAAGGAGGGATGGCTTTGCCTCTCTGACCGCAGGAAATACCGGCGGTGAATTGACCACAAAGGCCGTAAGTTTTAGTGGAAATAGTCTTTTTGTGAACTGTGATACCTCGGCCGGTCAACTTAAAGTGGAAATTCTTGATTCCGAAAATAATCCGATTAGCCCATTCATTCAAGATAATTGCTTTCCGATTTCAGTTGACTCAACTAAGCAATTAGTTAGTTGGAAGGAAACCAGTGACATATCCGCACTAAGGGGCAAACAAGTCAGATTTAAGATGCATTTGGTAAATGGAGAGATTTATTCGTTTTGGGTAAGTCAAAGCCAGTCTGGGGAAAGTAATGGATACGTTGCTGCTGGCGGGCCGGAATATAGAGGCTCTATTGATACGGGAGGATAAATATGGATATTGCTCGTAAAAACTATGAAGGGATACCAAGGACTGGATCGCCTCATTTTCATGCTGTGAGGGCTGGGAATTTACTTTTTCTTGCAGGGGCAACCGCAAAAATGACCCCTGCCGAAAATGGAACAATGGGAGAGCAAACGAGAGTGATCTTGGAGCGCATGAAGAAAATCATGGAATCTGAAGGGGGCTCTCTTTCAGACATAGTTAAGATAACAAGCTATGTAACGGACCTATCTCCTGAGGCAAAGTCCGAGACACAAAAAGTCAGGATGGAATTTTTTGGGGATGATCTTCCCGCTAGCACAAGAGTTGAAGTGGCAGGTCTTGATGGGCCTAATTTATTGATTGAGATTGATGGTATAGCAGTAATTTCCTAAAACTATTACCGAATATCGGAGTGACCTGGATGTTTAGCAAGAAGAGTTATTTATCTCTTGCTGAACATCCAGGTTCTTAATCAACTGCGGTATCGGCCTGTACCTTACCCGTAAATTAACAGGTTAATTACAATATGAATTCTAGTTTCCCCATGGAGTTATTGCTTCTTTGAGAGACTTGTACCCCTCTAAGAACCCTGGGCGGTCTCCACTATAAATTTCATCAAACTTATCTAGGGCACCATCCAACCATTTCTTGAGATCGGCATTTCCTGGATTCGCGTCGATGTAAGCATCACGTATCAAGACAAAGTGTATCCTCGGGTCATATGGCTGTTTCGTTCCTGCCACCCATTCATCGCCATTAAGCAGTCTGAGTAGCATGGCGTCAGCAGAACCTAGGGTTTGTTCGTGAATAGGTGGACCGTCCATTCTGTGCATGACCGACGTCATATCGCGGCCGTTGCCTGTGGTGTAACCCATGTCGCCCCAAACTTTTCGCATGTCTACTTCCTGCCCAAGGTGTTTAGCGACCATACCACCAAAAGTTCTAAGAGGGTCAGAAATGTCAGCCAGTAGGTCAGTTAGTCGGTCACCGTCAAGGTCAGTGGCTAACACGATAGTTTCTTGTTTCTCGATAAGATCCCACATGAGGAGACCGTAGTTTGTATCAGAAATATGCTGTTCTATCCTCCCTCCCCAGTTTTCCATTCCATCTTTAAAATCTGATGGAAGTAGTTTAGCGATTTGGTCAATTCGCTCTTTGTGCTCCACATAAGGGTCGACTGCATATTTGCGGCCCACCTCAAATTTTGTCCCCTGTAATAACCAGGAATGCAAACCAGCGTTGATTCCGTCTTCCATGGCTTGTGTAGGCTTCATAGCCACTCGCCCAATGCGCCCTGTTTCGTGAACCATTTTGAGAAAGAGACGATTTGCGTACGCCATTTGAACGGCCGGTGTATTCATCTCAGAATGAACGATACCGTCTTCATCTATACCAAAAACATTTTTATCCTGAGAATAAGGTAGACAGGGCATGCATCTAACTACGGTTATAGGTCCATATGGTCTGACATTGCAGTAAACGCCTGCTTGGGTTCTGAGCGGTGCATTACCTGACTTGCCCATAACGACGACTTTGTTGCCATTCCCGTCGTTAACATACGCATCTCCAGCTGTTGACCATTTAATTGAAGTACAAGGCATATTGCCAAACCAACTCAACGCCTCAAGTTCAGTGTCGTGGCGATACTGGGACCACATTGGCACACCATAAAACGGGAGCCCCAATATGTCCGTGGCAGCAATTGTTCCCAAAAGAGCGTATGCATCAGTAAGAGAATGGGCCACAGGATTTACATTAGAATTATGGTCTCCACCTTGCCAGACTACTGCATCTGGGTACCCATCTGGCTTTATGTCAGAAGGATCAAATAACTCAGACAGTTTGCCGAATAAGTCACCGCCATCTGCCTCTGTCCTAGCTATTGAAAATAAATCGATCATTGACGCACCTCATACTTGTTTTGATATAACCACATGGGATGGTAACAAATTCAGAGAGGTTTTCGTAAATTTCACTCTTTTTTACATGTAAATTGACTTTTGGGGTGTAATATAGCCGAAATTATCTGTGATTAGAGGTGAAATGAATGGGATTATCAGACCGGCAACCGGCTACAGCAGCAGAATATTTAGAGTATAAGAGTCGTTTTAATAACTGGGGACGCTGGGGAGACGCTGATCAGTCAGGAACCCTCAATCATATTGATAAGTCTAGTGTGCTTAGTGCTGTAGGTTTGATCGAAACGGGCGAGACCGTTTCCTGTGCTAATCCGATTGCTACTGAAAAAGTGGTGGGAAACCCCAAAAGGAATCCAAGACCGGCAGACCATGTAATGTCTGTTAGTCAAACCGGATCAGGTGATTATATAGGCGTCTATTACCACGGTTATGTGAATACACATATCGACAGTCTTTGCCATTTTTTTACTGAACCGATTGAGGATGGAGGACAGTTGTATAACGGTGCCGACCCCTCTTTGATTACAGAGACAGGGGCGAAATCTCATTCTGTAGATAATTGGAAGTCTGGTATTGTCACAAGAGGTGTTCTATATGACATTCCAGAACTTAGGGGTACGGATTTCGTCGAATACGAACGACCTGTTGAAGGATGGGATTTACAAGATTGGGCTGACCAAGTTGGTGTGACACCCCGTAAAGGTGACGCGGTTTTAGTTCGTTCGGGTTATTCAGCTTTTTGGGCTGCGAATCCGGACTATGAGATCACCTCTCCTCCCAAGACTCCAGGGAACGCTCCTTCCATTCTAGAGTTTTTGTATGATACGGACGCAGCGATTCTTGGATGGGATCTGCAAGAAACAGGCTTTAGGTCAGAGGAATATCCTGCACGAATAGCGGTTCACGAAGTAGCTATTCCTCACATGGGTATGCCTTTGCTAGACAATGCCAATTTTGACGCCCTCGCAGAAGCGTGTAAGAGAAACGGAAAGTACGAGTTCCATATCACTATTGCTCCCCTTGTCATCAACGGTGGGACAGGGTCTCCGGTTAATCCAATAGTGACTTTCTAGAATCTGGTGTAGCCGCCATCTACAATGAATTCTTCTCCGGTTTGATATGAAGAACTGTCACTAGCCAAATATACGGCAAGGCCACCGAAGTCTTCAGGCTGTCCCCATCTTCGGACTGGAACCCTTTTCATAACTCGATCCTCAAACTTTTCGTCGCCAACTCGGACTGATGTCATCGCTGTTTCGATCCATCCCGGGATAATCGAATTTGCGGTTATCCCATAGCGGGCCATCTCGACAGCTAGCCCACGAATCATCGCAAGCATTGCTCCTTTAGTTGCTGCATATGCTTCGTTTCCGGCCGCTCCATGTATTGCAGAAGTGCTTGAGGTGCCGATAAGACGTCCTCCCTCCCCTCTCTCAATCATATGTTTGGTGGCAGCCCGGAAGGTGAAAAATGTTCCGTCCAAATTTATTGATAGAACTCGTTTCCATACGTCTGTAGGAAATTCCTGAAATGGAGCACCTCCCCCAGCTCCGGCGTTGGCGAAGCAGGCATCCACTTTTCCCAACAAAGAAACGGTTTGGGCAAAGGCCTCATTGACGGCGGACTCATCGGATATATCGCAAAGTATGGAGTGGACATTGTCAGACCTTTGCTTTAGCTCAGAGAGAGCGGACTCATTTTTGCTGGGATTGGTTCCCCAGATACACACGGACGCCCCAGCGTCAGCAAGGGCCTTGGCCATTCCCAGGCCTATTCCACTGTTACCGCCCGTCACCAGGGCTGTCTTACCGGAGAGATCAAATGGTTTGTATGGCATATAAATTCCCCTAATTTCCTAGATTAAAACATCCGGTGTGGCATGTTTGGTTCTTCTTTAGTCATTACTTCTAAAACGGCTGGTTTTCCACTTTCTACGACACTTGCACATCTTTGTATGGCGGCACCTACTAGTTCAGGATTGTCTATACGTTCGTTATAGCAACCCATTGCTTCAGCTACCTGGGCATAATTTCCGTCGGTGTATTTTGTGCCGTATAAGTCGTTAGCAGTTGGGAAGTTATGAGGTCGATAGATTCCCATTGCGGAATTATTGAGGATGATTGTCAGTATAGGTATGTCTTCTCTAACGCAGGTTTCAACATCCAAACCAACCATTCCAAAACCGTAATCTCCTATCAAGTTTACGCACAGCTTTGTTGGTTCTGCCATCCGAGCTCCCATTGCCAACCCAAGGCTGTAGCCTAGTTGAGTTGATTTTCCCCAGGCTATAAATCCATTTGGGTTGACGGCTTGATAAAACGGAATTATTTGATCCCTCGGACTGCCGGAGTCATGGGTGACGATGGTTTGTCTTGGGTCGGTGTTTAGTGACAGTTCATGAATTACTCTGTAGGGATTAATAGGAGTTTCCCCAGACTCCAACAGAGGACTCCATTCCTTCATCCAGTCCTGCCTAACTTCATGAATTTCATCAGTAAAGTCAAACTTTTGTGTTTCTGATCTAGAATCAAGGAGTTGCTCGATTTCTGATATTAGTGATTCAAGCACTAGTTCTGCATCTCCAAGAACAGCATGGTCAACGTCATAATCTTTGTTTAAGTCGTCAGAACAGTTCGTTATTTGGACAAGAGTTTTATCATCAAATTTATCCATCCCATGGTGGATTCGAGTGAAGCTTGTTCCTATTCCAAAAATAAGATCACATTTATCGAGAAAATGAACAACCATGTCGGTGGTCGAGCTACTTCTTGTACCAAGTGACAAAGGATGAGTTTCGGGAAACGCACTTTTCCCCGCCATGGATGTCATTACTGGCACTCCTGTTAGCTCAGCTAACTTTTGAAGCTTTTCACTAGTGGATCCTCCTGCGTAAAGAACTCCTTGTCCAGCTTGGATGATAGGTCGCTGAGCCCCTAGAAGCATCTTTGCTGCGAGCTTTATGTCCTGGAGATCACCGGACGATCGTGTTCCATTAACTACGGCATAGTCTGTTGGTATATCGTCTGATAATTCGGAGCGAAGAATGTCACTTGGTAGTTCCAGTAATACCGGCCCAGGTCGTCCAGTCCGTAGTTGTGTAAATGCTCTTCGCAGCATCGCGGGGATATCTGAGGTAGTTGGAATCGAAGACGACCATTTGGTCACGGTGCTGTAGGTGTCAGAAGGTCTGAATGTTGGGTGCACTCCGTGCCGAGATCTGGGATTTGAAGCAGGAAGCAGTAGGATTGGAACAGAATCTGCATAGGCAGTGGCTACACCGGCAAAGGCGTTTTCAGCACCTGGCCCTGCCTGCATGGCAAATACTCCGGTTTTCCTTCCGTTTGTAATTCGGCTATACCCATCAGCTAGATTTACTCCTACTCTTTCTTGTCGAAATATTAGGGGTCTTATTCCAGCCTTCGCTCCTGCTTCCTCTAAACTGTTGAAGGGGATGACTCCCATAAAGTCCACACCTTCAGATTTAAGTATTTTTGCAACTAAGTCTGCACCTATCATTTGGTTCTCCTATCATAAAATCCGTCTATATTTTGTAAATATTTTCTGTATTACCAAGAAACATAGCTTTTTTCTCTGAAGTTGAATAATGCCTTGTTATCACCTTGTAAGCATCAATTAGATCCTCGTAACTGCTCCAAAGACTATCTATTGGCCAATTTGTGGCAAATATGCATCGGTTAGGTCCAAAAATTTCGATACAAGTTTCTATGTAAGGTCGGAGACTGTCTATAGACCAGTTGTTATCAGCCATTCCCAAACCAGATATTTTGCAAATAACATTTTGAGCCTTTGCAATAAGTTTCATACCCGCCTTCCAAAGTAGAAAATATTCGTCACTTCTTTCTTGTGGGAGACCTGCATGATCCAAAACTATTGTTATGTCTGGATAAAGTTTGGCCAGATCCAGAACTTTATCCATCTCTTGTGTTTCAGCGGCGATGCTGGCAACCAAATCGTATTTAGAAAGAAGAGAATATCCTTCTTGGAAGTTTTGTGATGTTAAGTAATCGCCATAGGAAAAGTCTCTTATTCCCTTAAAATCAGGGTACTCCAGATGTCTTTCAATCTGAGTTTGTGCATCCTGTGCTCGGAGATCTACGTATCCAACTATTGCGGAAGGAAAGCCAGTATTCTCACGAACTGACTGAAGCCACTTGGTCTCCTCCACGGGGTCTTTAGATCCTATGGCTGCTTGTACATGGACTGCCTTTACCATGCCATAAGGGTTTGCCAATTCTATAAAGTCTTCTGCCAGGAAGTTTTTTTTCCCTAACTTTCTAGTTTGGGCTCCTAACACTGGATGGTCTTCGTCTGGCTGCCAATGACCATAGTGGAGGGTTGGATGGTTCATGTCGTAAAAATGCACGTGAGCATCCGCGAACAAAAAATCATCATTTATGCTTTGACTCATACCGTGGCTCCTCCATCCACGACGAGTTGTGTACCTGTGATAAAAGAGGCTTCATCTGAAGCTAAGAATAATGCTGCATATGCCACTTCCTCCGGCGTTCCAACCCGTTTTAAAAAACTGCCCTCCCCTGCTTCTTTTAGGAACTCTTCTTTATTCGCTTTCTCAAAGGCGATATGGCGTTCAGTTGCCGGGGTGTAAATTGAACCTGGACAGACACAATTAACTCGTATGCCATCTTCAGCCAGGTCCATAGCAAGACATCTTGTCAGCTGCAAAAGTGCACCTTTTGACGTGTTATAGGGTACAAAAGCTGGTTGTGCAATAAAGCTGCTAACAGAGGCTATATTGACTATGGACGGGCTGGTCGAATTCCTTAGAAATGGTAGAGCCTCCTTTACTGTATGCACAGTCCCCAGTACATTTACTCCTAAAACTCGTTCCCAATCTTTTGCAGACGCTTGCTCAACTGTTCCAAATACGAAAGCAGCAGCATCGTTTACTAAAATATCAATCCCACCCATCGTATCGGTCGCAGCCTGAATCGACTCTAAAACACTTTGAGAGTCGGAAACATCGGTTTGATGGAAATTGGCTGATCCACCTTGGTTGGTTACGAGTCTGGTCGTTTCCAAACCACCGTCGATGTCTATGTCAGCAACGAATATTTGCGCACTTTCCTGTGCAAACAAAGTACAGATAGCCCTGCCAATACCAGAAGCTCCCCCTGTTATGAATACTTTCTTCCCTATGAGTCTTTCTTTTCCGTAGTCAGCCATGATTTCTGTAACCTCAATCTGTGTGGAAAACCTCTTCTAATTTAACGATAAGTTGGTCTGGCGCGACCAAATCGGCACTTTCAAAAAACGGAGCCATCAGAGATTGCCATCGACTATTTACTTCCTCCGTGTTCATTCCATCTAGGGCTTCTTGGAATGTACCCGGCGTTTCAAAATATCCAAATAGCAGACCATCGTCCCTCAAAAAAAGCGAGTAATTATTCCAACCATGTTTTTTGAGGGAATCTAGCATTTCAGGCCAAACTCCTTTGTGGTGCGTTTTGTAATCCTCAATTGCATCTTCCTTGATTTTGAACTGGAATCCAACCCTGGCCATTCTTTATAACTCCTAACACGTTGTTACCGCAAAACCCAATTTCGTAGGCGATAGTATAAATGTATCTTGTGCTACAATTTCGACCGCTCAATCTAGACGCGTTAGTCGAAGAAATGTTTACTATTGACGCTTCAACAAAACAGTTCAGGTGGCAGCATGCCCATATTTGAAGATTTAAGAGTTTTTTCAGGGAATTCCCACCCGAAACTAACCAGAGATATTTGCGATTATTTAGGTATTTCAGTTGGCGAATGTGATGTATTCAAGTTCTCCAACGACAATACCTTTGTCAGCTTTAAGGAGAATATTCGGGAGAGGGATGTTTTCTTAGTTCAGTCATTTAGCTCCCCTGTTAATGACCATATTATGGAATTATTGGTGATGATTGATGCCGCAAAAAGAGCATCTGCGGGTAGGATTACTGCTGTTATTCCGCACTATTCCTACGGTCGAAGTGACAAGAAGGATCAGCCAAGAGTTCCGATAACTGCAAGACTTGTAGCCAATCTTTTGACTGTCTCAGGCGCTGACAGAGTGCTTACTGTTGATTTGCATGCAGGCCAAATCCAGGGATTTTTCAATATTCCAGTTGATGAACTTTCGGCAGTGAATATGTTGGCCGCGCATTTCAAGGAAGAAGGGAAGAATATAGAGGTGGCATCTGCAACAGATGCTGGTGATGTGAAGCGTACTCGGGATACAGGAAGGTTTTTAAACATTCCGATTTCAATAGTAGAAAAGCATAGAATTGGTAATAATGACAAAGTAGAGGCGATGAGCCTGATAGGCGATGTAAAAGGTAAAGCCGCTCTGATTGTTGATGATGAGATAGGTACCGGAGGCACCGTTATAGCCACAGCGAATGTGTTGAAGGAACATGGGGCCAATGAAATTTACTGTGCTGTCACTCATCCTGTATTGGCCGGGGAGGCTTCCAAGTTGCTTGAAGACAGCATAGTTAACGAGATTGTCGTAACTGACACGATGCCTGTCCCTAAAGAGAAGATGGGTCCTAAAATAAAAGTACTCTCTATGGCATCTATGCTGGGGGAAGCAATTCACCGCATACATAGTGGCCTATCTGTAGGAGCGATGTTCGACGCTTAGCCCCATTTAGAGTGGGTATGGTCGTTTTCGGGCTGTATAATTCTTAAGAGAAAGAGTTATGGCTATATTAAAAAATATCTCAAAAATTTTTGGCAATAGTGATGAGAAAGCTGTTGCAAGGTTGCACCCCATCGTTGCGCAGATAAATGGGCTTGAAATGGGGATTAAGGCCCTATCGGACTCAGAGCTTTATTCGAAAACAGCTGAATTTCGGGATCGGTTTGCTAAAGGGGAATCCGTTGACTCCCTTCTGCCAGAGGCCTTTGCAGTAGTTCGCGAAACGGCTTTCCGTGTGCTTGGACAGCGACATTACGATGTTCAATTGATTGGGGGGATAGTTCTCCATCAGGGAAAGATCGCTGAGATGCGAACTGGAGAGGGAAAAACTTTAGTTGCCACACTTCCTGCTTATTTAAACGGCTTGACCGGTAATGGGGTTCACGTAGTAACTGTGAACGATTACCTTGCCAAAAGAGATGCTGAGTGGATGGGTCAAATATATTCTCAACTAGGACTAACAGTTGGGGTACTCCAAAATAATGATGCCCTACTCTTTCATGGTTCTGGTGAAATGGAATCCGTTCATCGCCTGGAAGCCTATGGCGCGGATATAACTTACGGCACAAACAATGAATTTGGCTTTGATTTCCTTAGAGATAACATGGCGGAGTCCGTTGAGGCAAAGGTTCAACATAAGAGATCCTTTGCCATCGTCGACGAGGTAGACAATATTCTGATAGATGAGGCAAGAACTCCTTTAATAATAAGCGGTCCTTCTCAACAGAATCCCAATGAATATGTGAAATTTGCAAAGATAGCCCCTAGTTTGCAGAGAGAAACCGATTACACGGTAGATGAAAAATTGAGATCAATATCTTTGTCTGGGGAAGGAATTGCAAAGATAGAAAAATTGTTAGGAGTTAAAAATTTATATGATCCTGAATATTTTGGACAGGTTCATTTCGTAGAAAACGCCGTTCGTGCGGAGGTTGTTTACCAGAGGGATAGAGATTATGTAGTCAGGTCGGGCCAAGTGTTAATAGTAGACGAATTCACCGGACGTATTATGGAAGGTCGGCGATTCTCTGATGGTATGCATCAAGCACTTGAAGCCAAAGAGAAAGTTAATGTGCAAAGGGAATCAATCACGTATGCCACGATTACACTTCAAAATTACTTTCGCCTGTACGATAAATTATCTGGTATGACAGGCACTGCAGTGACCGAATCAGAAGAGTTCTGGAAAATTTATCAATTAGAGGTTCTCTCCATACCGACTAATAAGCCGATAGGCAGAAACGACTTAGGCGACTTGATATTTCGAGATCAGCAGACCAAGTATAAAGCGGTTGTTGAGGAGATCTCGTCCCGTATTTCAAAAAACCAACCTGTTTTGGTCGGGACGACGGATATAGATAAATCAGAAATCATCAGTAAACTTCTCAAGCGTGAAGGTATTAAACATGAAGTCCTTAATGCTAAGCAACATGACAGGGAGGCAACGATCATAGCTCAAGCTGGAAGACCTGGTGCTGTGACTGTAGCCACCAACATGGCTGGGAGAGGTACTGACATAGTTCTAGGCGGGAGTAAGGGAGAAGAGGACGATGATTCGGATTGGGAACTCAGGAATAAGGCTGTGTTGGAGGCTGGTGGGCTTTGTATTATAGGAACCGAGAGACATGAAGCTAGACGCATAGATAATCAGCTACGAGGAAGATCTGGAAGGCAGGGGGATCCAGGAGAAACTAGATTTTATGTGGGCCTAGATGATGATCTAGTTAGAAGATTCGGGGGCGATCGGATCAAGTCTATTTTGGACTGGGCTGGGATGGATGACGATAGCCCTATTGAGAACAAGATGATTTCTAAGTCGATAGAAAATGCGCAGGTTAAGGTTGAAGCATTTCACTTCGATATGAGGAAGCATTTGGTGGAATACGATGATGTGGTCAATACTCAAAGAGATCTAATATACGGCCAGAGAGAAAAAGTTATTAATGGGGCGGAGATATCTGATCAAATTCGTGAGATGCTTCAGGCGGAGTGCATTGCCATAATTGAAAATGCAATGTCTGGGCCTAGTCGAGAGGAATGGGATGTGGATGGAATGTTAGCGGCACTATCCTCTTTAATCCCATTGACGACTGAGCTAGGAGATAGAGAGCGTATTTTGTCGACAGAATCTCAGAATTACGCGGATTCAACGCTCAATCATTTAGACTCTATTTACTTATCATTTGAAGAGAATCTAGGTCTTGAAAATGCACGTGAAATTGAACGATTTTTTATGCTTCGTTCAATCGATACTAACTGGGTTCAGCACCTTACCGGTATGGAAAACCTTAGACAAGGGATTGGATTGCAGGCAGTAGGGCAAAGGGATCCACTGGTTATGTACCGAAAAGAGGGACATGAAATGTTCCGAAATTTACAAGAAAGAATTCAGTCGGATGTGGCCCACTCACTTTTTAGGGGTGGTATGGATGATATAAATTCGCAAACCAGAACTTCCAAACCTAAAGCTGCTAGAAGTGTTAGACCTCCTGCTGCTAATAAACAATCTACTTCTTCATCTATAACGAGTAAAAAAATTGGTCGTAATCAACCCTGCCCGTGTGGAAGTGGCAAAAAATATAAAAGGTGCTGTGCCTCGGCTGCTTGAACGTGAGGTTTCGTCATACCTAACGAAATGACCAGATCGACAACGCCATTTTGGTTAGACCCTAAATTATGGGCAATTTCGGTGGCAGAAACACTGGCCTGGGCTGGACTATTTTATATGTTCCCGGCTCTTTTACTCAGGTGGAACCACCATTTCGGGTGGAGCATTTCTGAATTGTCATTTGGGCTTATGTTAGCGCTGGTGATCTCGGCTGTGGTCGGGATATTGTCAGGGAAACTAATTGACAAAGGACTTGGGCAGCCCCTGGTCGCACTAAGCGTTGTAGCCGGTGGATTGCTCCTTTTATTTCTTATAGTTGTTCAGGAACTTTGGCAATTTTATTTAGTCTGGGGCTCAGTCGGTGTGTTTATGGGGGGATGTTTTTATGATCCATGCTTCGCATTACTGACGAGGAAATATGGCAAAAATGCGAAAGGTCCCATAGTGATGGTAACTTTCTTCGCAGGCCTCGCCATTACGGTCGGGTTTCCTATATCGTCAATTGTCGCAAATACACTAGGTTGGAAGGCCAGCGTTTTCACGTTTAGTTCATTCCTCATGTTTATATCAGGACCATTATTTTGGTATGGCTATTCTGATGAGATTTACAGTGTGGGGAAGTTTACTGATAGAGTGAAAACCTCATCTGCAAAAATCGTGGCTGATTTATTACGTAATCCTATATTTTGGGGATTATCAGTAATGTTCACCGCATTCGGCATTAATCACATTATGCTTCTTAGCCAAATACTTCCCATATTGGATAACAAGGGATTTTCTGAAAATGGTGCGGTACTAATAGCCACTTTTATGGGGCCTATGCAAGTTTCAGGACGGATGTTGTTAGTGAGTATGGAAAAGCTTGGAAATAGAACTTTGCCCAGCATTTCCGTCTCACTAATAAGTTCAATAGTTTTGGCTCTAGCAAGCATGTGCCTCTATTTTTCCGACAATTATGAAAAATTAATAATAGCCTTTCTCATTTTTCAAGGTTGTTCGTTCGGTATTATCAACATTATCAAACCGGTTATAACTGCAGAACTTTTGGGACAAGATAATTTTGGTTTTACATCATCCATTGTGGGATTCGGATACATATGGGGTTTCGCTTTTGCACCTGGTATTGCGGGATTTATCTCGGATCTATTAGGTACAGATGCAGTAATAAAAGGTGGATTTTATATTGCCTTGGTAGGTCTTTTAGCAATGCTATGTTCCGTAATACCATTAAGAACCGTGAGAAAGATTTTAAGATAAGTTAAACCTAAGTAGAGTTCAATCGGATAAAATGATTCTTCTCTGGAATATCCATTTTGCACCAAAATCAGCTCAAACAATGTGTCAGCGAATTAGACGTATACAGCCTTGATTTTATTCTGGTAGAAATTTATTTTCTAGGTGTATATGAAACTTGAACATCCCGCCTTTGCAATATCTGGATATCCCTACTTATAGAAATATCTGATAATGGATTTCCCTCTAGCCAGATCCAAACCTCAGTTAATGAGTCATTTTCCACCAGTGGGGATATGTCCTCGATAGAGTTGTTTCTGAGGTAAATAACACCTATGTTTTCCAGGCTGGAGATTGGTGTTATGTCCTTTATTTGATTGTCCCGTAGGAATAGAACTCTTAGTCCATTTAAGTTTTGTATAGGGGAAATATCCTCTATTACGTTTCCGCTTAAATATAAGTACCTCAAATTTGTCAAAGAGGAAATAGGACCAATGTCTTTAATTTCATTTTCGCTGAGATATAGATATTTTAAACTTGTTAGATCTTCTAAGCCGCTTATGCTTGTAATACCCAAATTGCGCGCATCGAGCTTTTTAATTTCTTGCAAATATTCATTCCGCAAAACTTCGGTGGATTCCAACTGGAGAGCCCTTTTTACGGCTATCTCTAATGCCTGGTCTGGGAAAACTTTGATTTCATAAGATGCAGTATTTGGCGGACCACTACAACCGATAAAAAACATTGTGATTAAAAGGAGAAACAGGACGAATTTCATTGAGCCAGATCTTTGGAGCACTACATAAGTCCCCGTATATTTTTCGTCGGAATTATCTATACCAGTGATCACTTTGGGCATGCAACATTACTGGTAGCAAGAGAGAATTGGTCCAGTTTTATTCAAGACTAAAAATTCTCCTTTGCAATAGTTCCCTGATATCAAATTAGCTTTTTCAAAATGTCCTCTAGAAGTTTTCTTCTGCCCTCGGCTTTATCCAAGCGACTACGCTCCTTCTGTATTACTTCCTCAGGAGCTTTAGAAATAAACCCTTGGTTTTTAAGCCTTTTATTGATGGATTTAATATATTTATCGATCTCAGAGTTTTCAGTTTTTAGTCTGCCTAACTCATTTTCCAGGTCGACTGAGGAGCCCACCTTCAGCGAAGTGCTAACGCCACTTGTAATCAGAGATACGATTCCAGATGTTGGTGAAGGCAATGCATCCGCCCATATGGTTACATTCATACCTGCTAACTTTTGGATTGCACTAGAGTGTTCGCCAATCAGCCCTGAATCATGGGTAGAAAATATGTCCCCGTCCAATATCTCGTTTTGCGGGATCCGAAGTTCTCCTCTTATATTTCTGACAGCTCCGATTAGCTCAAAAACCTTATTTAGGTCACTCTCTGATTCTAAATCCAAGTTGTTCCCAGTTTCATTCAAGTAGGAGGTGAGCATTATCGTGTTTGGCATCTTGCTTCTAGATGGCAATTTAGAAGCAAGTATTTGCCAAATTTCCTCAGTGACGAAGGGCATAAACGGATGAAGTAACCGCAAACTACTTTCAAGGACATGGATGAGTACGTCCAGAGGAGATGACTGGTTTGGATCATCAAAACGTAGTTTTGCTAATTCGATGTACCAGTCACAATATTCGTTCCAGAAGAAATCATGAACTTCTCTTTGGGCATCACCAAATTGGTGATCACCAATTAGCCGATTGGTGTTTTCAGCAGTACCTTGTAAGCGAGATAGTATCCATCGGTCGTGAAGATGAGATGGCTTAGGGTTTATCCAATTACTGACCGAACCTTCGGCCTCCATTCGCGCTATGACAAATCGGGCCGCGTTCCAAAGTTTGTTTGCAAAATTCCGACTCGATTCAAGTCGCCCTTCACTGATCCGAACATTGTTTCCGGCTGAGGTACCTGTGGTCAGAGCAAATCTGACCGCATCAGAGCCATATTGATCAATTATTTCCAAAGGATCAAGGACATTCCCTTTGGTTTTGCTCATTTTTACACCATCTGGATCAAGGACCAGACCATGCAAATAAATAGTGTGAAAAGGGATATCCCCCATATTGAATATACCCAGCATAACCATCCGGGCGACCCAAAAAAACAATATGTCATATCCTGTTTCAAGGACGGAACCGGGATAAAAATAATCTAGATCCTCTGTAGAGTCAGGCCAGCCTAGAGTAGAGTGAGGCCATAGACCTGAGCTAAACCAAGTGTCCAATACATCTTCGTCTCGTTGAAGGTTTTTGGATTGGCATTTCGTGCAAAATGAAGGATCTTCATATTCCACGATAACTTGATCGCAGTCTCTGCAGTACCAAACTGGAAGTTGGTGTCCCCACCAGAGTTGTCTACTAACCGGCCAGTCCCGAATATTGTCCATCCAATTAAAATAGACACTCTTGAACCGATCAGGGATTATTTCTATTGAGCCGTTTCGAACGGCTTCCCGGGCTGGGGCCGCCAATGGCTCCATTGACACGTACCACTGTTGGCTAATTAATGGTTCAATTATTTCGTCGCAACGATCACAATGACCCACTGCATGTTCAAATTGCTTGATATCTCTCAGAAGCCCTAATTTCTCAAGATCCTCCAGGACTAGGCGTCGACATTCGTCACGATTCAGTCCTGCAAATTTCCCAATTTCCCCAGTCATCTGGACATTTTTGTCAATTACCTCAATAAAAGGCAGGTGATGGCGCTGGCCAATCTCGAAGTCAACGGGGTCATGAGCGGGAGTAACCTTTAAAGCTCCTGTGCCAAACTCTATATCGACTGATTCATCACCTATTACGGGGATTACTCTTTCTGTCAGTGGTAAAAGAATTTTTTTCCCAATAAACGAGGAAAACCTTTCGTCGTTAGGATTAACCGCTACTGCGGCATCACCAAGCATGGTTTCCGGTCTCGTCGTAGCAATAGTCAAATGCCCGGATTCTTCAAAAAAAGGATAGTCTATTTCGACAAGGGATCCTGAAACTTCTTTGTATTTCACCTCTAGCTCAGACAAAACTGTGGTACAACGGGGGCACCAGTTTGTAATGCGCTCACCTTGATAAATAAGATCCTTTTTATATAGATCGACAAAGGTTTTTCTGACAGCTTTTCTTGGACCCTCGTCCAATGTGAAGGCTTTTCTACTCCAGTCACACGAAACGCCCAGATGCCGGATTTGCTCATATATACGCTGGCCGTATTGATCTACCCACTTCCAGATCCTTTTTTCAAACTCCTCACGGCCGATATCGTGACGTGTAAGTCCTTCAGTGGCCAGTAAACGTTCGACTACTACTTGGGTGGCTATTCCTGCATGGTCGGTACCCGGTAGGAATAATGTCGGATCTCCCTTCATGCGGTGCCAACGCACCATCATATCTTCTAAGGCAAGAGTGAGAGCATGTCCCATGTGAAGTTCACCAGTAACATTAGGTGGGGGCATAATGAGCACAAACGGCTGTTTATCTTTGTCGATTACTGGGGAGAAATAACCATTGTTATCCCAGAAAGTGTATATTCGGTCCTCCACCAAAGATGGATCGTAGGCTCTGGCCATTTCCGTTGATATTTCCAGTCCGCTCATATTTTGCTTAGATCCTAATTAATTCGTTACATAACAAGTGTAATCGGTGGATTTAATAATAAAAGAATATTACACAGAAACTTTATGGTGTATATCGGTCTGATATCAAGGTGTAGAGGAAATGATTTTGTGGCCGGATTCTATAAATTAGAATAAGAATTTAATCCATTTTTTTGTGTTTTATTGAGTTTTTTTGTTAAATGGAGACCCTCGAGGATAAATTCGAGTGCTGAGATTACACAAGCGATTTCGTCTGTGCCAGAAATTCGTGTAAGTTGCTCCTGAAGGCCTGGAACTTTATCTATTAATTGAAGGTAATCTGTGTCTTCAATGTTTTCGCCAGTGTCTAGGGTGTATTCCTGTTCGTCAAAGACATTGACCAGTTTCTCAAATACTTCGTTCTCAGAAAGACTCGCGTACGTATTGGCGACAGCCCGATTGATAATGCTTGTGATTATCGGTACTTCCCGATCATCCTCTACGGTCTCGAATTCCAATTTTCCAGTAGTCGTTGGGAAAATATAAGGGAGATCGCTAATTCGAGGCGCAGACAGAGTTCCGGTTTTTGTTCCTCTGCGGTATGCCTGTGCAGTGAGGGCTTCATAATTGGCAATGGTTAACCTAAGGCTGACCCCAGATCTCTGGTTTATCTCAGGATTTCTTCTAGCGAGATGAGTTATATTTCCTACGATGTCTTCCATGAATTTAGGGAATATCACAGATTTCTCTATTGCAGCAGGTGAAGAGCTTTCCTGTATTGCAATATCCATTTCTTCCGAAACAGTTCTTGGATAGTGTGTTCTTATCTGAGCTCCATACCTATCTTTTAATGGGGTGATAATACGGCCGCGATTCGTATAATCTTCGGGATTAGCGGTTGCGACGATGTGAACGTCCAATGGTAACCGGATGCGATAACCTTTAATTTGGATATCTCTTTCTTGTAGTAAATTAAACAAGCTGACTTGTATGCGTTCTGAAAGATCTGGAAGTTCGTTGATACAAAATATGCTCCTGTGGGCACGAGGTATCATTCCAAAATGTATTGCGGACAAATCGGCTAAGTGCCTTCCCTCGGCTATCTTGATAGGGTCTATTTCACCTATCAAGTCGGAGACTGCAACGTCTGGGGTCGCCAGTTTTTCAACGAACCTTTCGTCCCTATATAGCCAAGATATCTGTAAGTCGTCTCCCTCAACTGAAATTTTGGCCAGGCAGTCATGACATATTGGATGAAGAGGATCATCGTTGATCGGACATCCATCAATGACCGGGAGTTTTTCATCAAGGAGGTAAGTAAGTTGTCTTAGGAGGCGCGATTTGGCTTGCCCTCTCTCTCCGAGCAGGATTGTGTCGTGACCGGCAAGAATAGCGTTCTCCAACTGTGGAATCACAGATTCCTCAAAACCCACAATACCCGGGAAAAGTTCGTCCCCAGTTTTCAAGTAAGTTATAAGGTTATCTCTCATCTCTTCCTTAATAGTCTTACTCTTATATCCTGAACTGATTAGTTGTCCAAGAGTAGTGATATCAGACGTCAATTTAGCCTCTCATTGGAATGTATTTAGACTTTGTTGCTACGATGGATAGAGACGGAAGCATAGTCGATTTTCCCGTTGTTGAGATCGACATTTGGTTTCATAATTTTGACTGAAACCGCATCTACACGTGGAAGCTTTAGTAGATGGTCTGACAGAGATCCAGCAAGGGATTCGAGCAGTAAGTAAGGAGGCCCTTCTACAAGTTTCCTTGCGATGTCCACAACATGGGAATAGTCTACAGTGTCCTCAATGTTATCTGAAACGCAGGCCTCTTGGAGGTCTGCCTCAATCTTCACATCGAGTCGGAATGTCTGTCCGCGGGTACGTTCCTGTTCATATGCCCCATGATGGCCAAAGAACTCGAGTCCTTTGAGTGTAATAACATCCATCATCAAAAATCTGAGACCATTTTCATAGGAGTTCCATGTCTCTAGCCATTGTTATAACTGATTCCGCTCTTTTCACTACTGGTACATCCACCACCATTCCATTCAGAGATGTAGATCCTCGTCCCTCCGCTGCAGCCTCCTCAAAAGTTTGTATTATCTGACGAGCGTATTCAATATCCTCTTTTGTTGGGGAAAAACACTCATTAATGGTTTGAATTTGGGCTGGGTGAATAGCGAATTTTCCGTTAAAGCCCAACGAACGAGAATCCTCGGCATTCAATTTCAATGCTTCAGGATCTCGAAAGGCGAAGAATGGAGTATCTAATGCCAGCACATTTGCTGCCCTTGCAGCGACTGTCACCACGCTGCGAGCGTAGGCAATTTCCCGGTCATCCTTTCTACGCTCTATACCCATGTCATTGGTAAAATCCTCTGCACCGAATGCAGCTGCACAAATACGACTTGATGAAGAGAGGATCCCATGGCAATCTATAACAGCTTTAGCTGTTTCGATCCAAGGAATAATCTTTGTGGTTCCAGTCTGAATACCAGCTCGATTTTCACATCGACTGAGGGCCATGGCTATGTTGCCTATATCAGATGGGCTTGAAATTTTCCCGACTGAAATTCCGTAGAGTCCTGGTCTGACAATGGATTCAATATCCTTTTCGAAAATCCCCGTGTCCAGCGAATTTACACGGGGTACAATTTTCTTTCCAGTGCCAATAAGCATATCTAAATGTTCAGATACTACTTGTCGGGCCTCATCCTTGTCATCATAGGCAACAGAGTCTTCTAAATCTGGAATGAATGCATCGGGAAAGGTCTGGGAAGCTTTCTCTAGCATCCTAGGTTGATTACCAGGAACAAATAATAAACTTCTGAGAAATTCCAAATCTATGTCCTTATAATTCGATGGAGTTGCGTATAGTATTCGAGTATATCGCATCCAACTTTCTGGTTCATTGTTTGGTGGACTTCGTCAAATAAATCCTAAGCCCATAGAAGTAATAGGAGAATGGAGTTAATGAAAATAACAAGTGTTAAGGCGATACCAACTGGCTCTCCACAGATGGGTGGAAAGGGCATAGACAAACAACCTAAAAGAAATTTCGTCTACGTGAAGATTGAGACAGATGAGGGGCTGGTTGGATGGGGTGAATCTACCTGTGGTCCGCTGACCGTAGCCAGTATGGTAGATGAAATTGGGGCGACTTTGATTGGCAAGGATCCATTTCGAATTGAGCAGCATTGGCAGGAGCTCTACCACCTTTACCATAATGTTCGGGGCGGGGTCATTCAACTCGCTGCTATAAGCGGGATTGAGATCGCTCTTTGGGACATTAAGGGCAAAGCGTTTAATTGTCCTGTCTGGGAGCTTATTGGTGGTCAAATGAGGGAGAAAATTTGGACTTATGGCCGGTTCGATGGGGCTACTCCAGAGGATTGTGTTGAACACGCCTTGAGAGAGACTGCTACTGGATTGACAGCCCTAAAAGGAGACCCATTTGCCCATACTGGCCTTTTTCCTTCAGCGGAGGCAGAAGCAGATTCTATAGCAAAAGTTTATGCTGTGAGGGAGGCTGTTGGACCAGATGTTGAGCTGTTGATTGAATGCCATGGTCGCCTTAATCCTTCATCAGCCATTAGATTCGCAGATGCTGTGGCGGAAATGAGACCATACGTCTTTGAGGAGCCTGTACCTCCTCAAAATGTCGAAGCAATGGCCAAGGTAGCTGATTCTGTAAATGTTCCTTTGTCGACTGGAGAGAGACTGTATACAAAATGGGATTTTGTGGAACTTTTGCAAAGACAGGTAGTTGCTCTAATACAACCCGATATTTGCCATGCCGGGGGCATTTCAGAATTAAAGAAGATTGCTGCAATGGCAGAGGCGTATTACGTGGGTGTTCAGCCTCATAATCCATATGGTCCGGTAAATACCATGGCGGCAATACAGGTCGACGTTGGTATGCCTAATTTCATGATTCAAGAAGGTGGGCATGCTCCGTGGTTTGACCAAGTCGTAATAGGGGAATTTCCAAAGCAGCAAGGTGGCTACTTCGACGTTCCGACGGCTCCCGGTATCGGGGTTGAGTTGGACGAAAACATTTTAATCGAAAATCCTCCTCATGATATAGATCCAACAGAAGGTTATATGAAGGGCGCCAGGGAACTATTTGGTTCTAAACAGGAAACCTATTGGGGGTAATGTAAATTCCTCGTTAAGTTAGATCGACACTCTTTGTTGGTAATTATGGCAAAAAAAGAAAATAGAAAAAGAATCGAAATTCTGGCTCTGTCTGGTATTCCTGAGGTTGCTGAAGGCGACAATATTGGCGATTTGATTACAGATGCTATTGAACGTGATGCCCTTGGTTTTTGTGAGGGGGACATTTATGTAGTCACTCAAAAAATCGTGTCAAAGTCTGAAGGGATGACGGTTCCACTGGCCAGTGTTGTGCCATGCAGTGAGGCACTTTCCATTTCTTTGAAGACCGGGAAAGATCCTCGACTAGTTCAACTAATATTGAATCAGTCTAAGGGAATCGTACGTCTAGATGAAGAAAGGGGTGTGTTGATTATGGAAACCCATCACGGTTTCATATGTGCAAATGCAGGGATAGATGCTTCAAATGTTCCTGGTGAAGACACTGTGACTTTGTTGCCTAGAGACAGCGATGCATCCGCCAAAGAGATCCATCAACGCCTGTCGGGGGTGATACCTGTCAATCATTTCTCTGTGGTGATTTCTGATACCTTTGGCAGGCCGTGGCGGGAAGGACATCTAAATTTTGCAGTCGGTAGTTATGGGATAGCTCCCATAAACGATTATCGCGATACAATTGATGCGGTTGGGAAACCACTGAACGTTACAATGGTGGCAACTGTGGATATTGTCGCAGCAGCGGCGGACCTTGTGTCAGGAAAAGCTACCAATACACCCGTTTCAATTATTAGAGGATTAGACTATGAATCCTCTCCTCTGGGCATAAATCAATTGATACGCGACCGGGAGAAAGATCTCTTTCGTTAATCGTAGAATCCTTGTTAAAAGGACTCTTCTTTTCTAACAGATGCTGCAACCGTCTCAAGAGGATTTTTTCGTTCGCTGTTTACTGACTTGTTCAACTGATCAAGCGAAACATCAGACCCCCACGAAGAACCCTCAAAATAGTTCATGAATTCTTTTGCCGAACCGCATTTCTTGCAGGATCCGTTGCTAGTGGGCCCGTCGGGGTCTGCTATAACCCAGTGATGAACACACTCACTGTTGCTGATTTCATCTTCAATCGTGGCGGTATTGGCACTATTTTCGCTCATTCATATACTCCAGATACATTAACAGGATCATTAAAAACAATGTTCATTAATATAGTATAGCGTATCTGAATAATATTTTATAGGTATGATCACAATATGAAATATTAATCCAATAGTTCAACCTTCAAATGACCAGGTGAGTTTGTTGTATGAGGAGTCCCAAAATTCATATTCGTATTCACTGCTTACCAGAAATGTACGTTCCAGTGCCTTCTTTTCGCCATCTGGAATAAGTAATACCTCCCGATCGATATAACTTCTAAGCCATTTTGCCAAGTCCGCAAATTCCTCAGAACTGTACATGTCGATCCACTTTCTATAGAGAGGTTGTTCCAATGCTGGGTTTTCTTTGGCTAACGCTTGACCAATCTCCGCATATCCCCACGCACAGGGTAGAACTGCTACCGCCGTGTGGAGAGCGTTTTGCGAATAGGCAGTGCTTAGGAGATGTTGTGTGTAGTTATGAGTTCCTGGCTGGGCGGTCGTAGCGAGGACTTCCTCTTTTTCTATCCCAAACTCCTCACAGTACTCTAAATGGAGAGCCATCTCAGTGTTAAGGGTTTCTTCCAATAATCTGGAAAACCAAGCCATATCATCTAGGTGGGTCGTTTTAGCAGCGGCGATCGCTATAGCTCTTGAATATTCGATCAGGAATATATAATCCTGCTTGAGGAAGAATTGAAATATCTCGATATCTAGAGTGCCGTTGCCGATTCCCAATACAAATGGGTGACTTAGTTCCCGCGACCACAGAGGATCAGCAAGGATTCTTAACTCCGCTGTAAAACTAGCGCCAGACATGGTTATTCCACCTCTAAACGTATTGGTGAACCAGACTTAACGGACCGGAAAATATGCTCATCTCCGTCGATACTGCCGAGAATATTTACCGGGCTTGCTGCTCTCGGTTCGTCTCCAAGACTAGCTGGAGTACGCCCAAAAAATATGCAGATAGCGTTGCCTGGTGGCCAATAGGCAAGGCTTCCTGATTCGACAACATCACGCGCATTCTCTTCGTTATCAAGTGATATAGCGGTGGAAAAGTATATTTCGTCCCCCCAAGTGTTTACGGTTCCCTCTATTGGAAGATGACCAAACACAGTTTTCGCACTTTCAGTTTCATTAAGAACACAAGAAATAGAGATGTTCTCCGTCTGGATTTTGATTCTATTGTCCGACATATTATTAAACACCTTTACCCTTATCTCATTGCTTAAAACGTTGTTATCGAAGCATTACGGGGCATAGTATAAGCGGAATGTTGGAGGTTTAAATTGGAAAAACATGGGTTCATTCTCACTGTTGATCAAGGTACGACTGGAACAAGGTCTTCACTTGTTGATTCATCAGGCGTAATTGTAGGATCAGCATATCAGGAAATCACTCAGCATTTTCCCTCACCTGGTTGGGTTGAACACGATCCGAAGGAACTATTCCATAGTGTTATGGAAACGATAGACAATCTTTTGGATGAATACGAGGTAGCTCCAGAAAATATCCGCAGTATAGGAATCACAAATCAACGAGAAACTACTCTTATGTGGGACAAGAGGACTGGCAAACCAATTCACAACGCAATCGGTTGGCAGTGTCGCAGATCTACATATATTTGCGAGAGATATAAGGAGATGGGTCTTCAGGACGAAATTCATCGGGTTACGGGCCTTACCGTTGATCCTTACTTTTGTGCTTCCAAAATATCTTGGCTATTGGAAAATGTTAGCGGCGCAAGAGAATTAGCGGATGAGGGTAGACTGGCTTTTGGGACCGTCGACTCTTGGATTATCTGGAATTTGACCAACGGTTTAAGACATGTAACAGATTACACAAATGCCAGTAGATCGATGCTATTTGATATTCATCTTGGCGAATGGTCAGAAACATTGGCTGAGGCCATGGACATCCCTTTATCCCTGCTACCCGAGGTGCTTCCATCCTCTGGCTCACTGGCTGAGACCGGGGGCAATTATTTCGGAGGTAAGGCAATTACTATTTCTGGAATTGCGGGAGATCAGCAGAGCTCGTTGTTTGGTCAGGCTTGTTTTAGTGAAGGCATGGTAAAGGCCACATATGGGACTGGAGCATTCATTTTAGCGAACCTGGGGAATAGGTCTCTTCAAAGTCAAAATGGGTTATTGACCACAATTGCATGGCACCTTAATGGAGAATCTGTATACGCTTTAGAGGGTGCTGTGTTTTCAGCAGGTGCCACCGTACAATGGCTACGAGATGAACTGGGCATAATCGATTCTTCCAAAGAAAGTGAATCATTAGCGAACGACACTCAGGATAATGGAGGAGTTTATTTTGTCCCAGCATTTTCAGGGCTTGGTGCACCCTATTGGGACCCAAGGGCACGAGGGAGCATCTCTGGGATTTCTAGAGGTAGTACTGCTTCACATATTGCCCGGGCGGCCTTAGAGTCGATCGCCTTCCAGTGCCAGGATGTTTTTCGTGTTATGCAAAATGACATGAAGGCACCTATCAACGTATTACGGGTGGATGGAGGTGCGACTGAGAACAACTTGCTAATGCAATTTCAAGCAGATATTTCAGAGATAAATATACAGAGAAGCATAGATGCTGAAACTACATCATTAGGGGCAGCCTATTTGGCCGGTTTAGGATCTTCGTTTTGGAAGGACACAAATGAGATTGCGTCACTGTGGCTTCCTGGTAACACTTGGCAGCCTGACATGCTACCCTCTGTTAGGAAAAAATTGAGTAATGACTGGTCTCGTGCAGTTAGCCGGGCCACAGAATGGATAGAGGACTAGTAAAGGAGTTTTTAATGCCTACTATAATGCCAGATCAATTAGAGGAAATCGCTTCACAATTACTTCAAGGGGCAGGGGCTTCTGCTGATGAGGCATCAACTGTAGCAAGACTTTCGATTGGCGCCAATCTCGCTGGGCATGACTCTCATGGGATTATCCAAATTCCAACCTACATTGACAGGGTAGACCGAGGTCACATCGTTCCGGGGGCGGAATTTGAACTCTTGAAAGATACTCCTACCACTACAGTTATAGACGGTCACTGGGGGTTTGGGTACGTTGTAGCAGAACGGGCTATGAAAATGACCATCGAAAAGGCTAGAACTCAAAATGTAGCTGCAACAACTGTTCATCGGCAGAGTCATATTGGACGTTTGGCTAGTTACCCTTTGATGGGTGCCGAGGCAGATATGATTGCAATGATTACGGCAGATTCTGGCAGGTCTGCGAAGGGTGTCGTCCCGTTTGGTGGTAGAGAGAAAAGACTAGGAACTAATCCTATTGCAATTGCAATGCCTAGCAATCTAGATGGACCTTTCTTCATAGACATGGCAACCAGTGCCGTGGCTGGTGGAAAAGTTAACCTTGCAAAGGCGAGAGGTCAGGATATACCAGAAGGATGGATTCTAGATAAAAATGGAGACCCTTCAACTAACCCTAACGATCTGGGGGAAGGAGGAGCCATTCTTCCGTTGGGTGGAGATCAAGGACACAAAGGTTATGGTCTTTCTTCAATGGTAGAGATTTTCTCTGGGATCCTTACAGGATTAGGCTTTGGACATGATCCGTCAGGTCGTCACAATGACGGATGCTTCATTGCCGTGTTCAATCTTGCTGCCTTTCGGGACGTCGACGATTTTAAGGAGGAAGTTGCCGAATTTGCTCAATACTTAAAGAACTCTGAAACCGCTGCCGGTTTTGATGAGATCTACTATCCAGGTGAGTTAGAGTACCTTAGTGAACAAAAGAAGAAAGCCGATGGTATATTCGTGGAGGATAGTACCTGGTCAGAGCTTAGTGCATTGGCAGAGAAATATGGTGTTAGCAGCCAGCTTGGATTCTAATAGTCTATTTTCAGATAGAGATATTTTAGAGAGCTTGAACTAACTCAGATTTGTCCCGCTATGACATCTCCCATCTGAGTGGTCCCAACTACGTCTCCCCCATCTGCCGAAATGTCAGCGGTCCGATATCCTTCTGAAAGTACGGACTCCACCGCACTCTCGATGGAATCTGCCTCATCAGCCATGCCAAAAGAGAGACGAAGCATCATAGCCGTGCTGAGAATTGATCCAATCGGATTTGCTATACCCTTGCCGGCAATATCGGGAGCAGTCCCGTGAATGGGCTCATACAAACTGACTTTCTTTGTTCTATTACTGCCTGGAAGAGTTGACAGGCTTGCTGACGGGAGCATACCCATAGATCCAGCAAGAACTGATGCCTCATCTGTCAGAATGTCACCAAAGGTATTTTCTGACACGATAACGTCGAAATTTGCGGGGTTTCTGATCAACTGCATTGCTGCATTATCTACGAGGATATGTTCGAGTTCTACCTCCGGATATTCATGTGATACCTCTACCGCGATCTCTCTCCATAACCTGGATGATTCCAGCACATTCTGCTTATCTACTGACGCCAACTTTTTCCGTCTGCCCATTGCAAGTTCGAAACCAACTCTCAAAATCCTCTCTATTTCTCTTTCAGTATATTTGAGAGTATCAACTCCTCTCCTACCCCGACTTGTATTCCAACGTTTTTTGGGCTTGCCAAAATACAATCCTCCTGTTAGTTCACGTAGCACCAGCATATCAACGCCCTCGAGAAACTCGGGCTTCAGTGGACTTGAGTTTATTAAGGAAGGATAAACTTTTACAGGTCGTAAGTTCGCGAACAGACCTAGCGATTTACGAATGGCGAGAATGCCGTCTTCTGGTCTAACATTGTTCGATGGATCATCCCATTTGGGGCCTCCAACAGCCCCAAATAATATGGCGTCTGAGTCGTTGCATGTTTCGACAGTTTTCTGGGGTAATGGATCACCATACTTATCGATAGATCCCCCGCCGATTTCAGCAGTTTTTAACGAAAATTCATGTCCAAAACGATCAGATACTGCATGGAGCACTTTTATTGATTCTGCCACAACATCAGGGCCTATACCGTCCCCTGGTAAAACAGCTATTGATGCTTTCATAGATTTATTATTCTCCCTTCAGTTTGCGACGATATTTATCAGTTTCCCAGGAATGTAAATGATTTTCCTAATTGTTTTACCGCTGACGTGGCCATCCACACGATTACTTGAGAGGGCTAGTTTCTCCGCCTCATCTTGATTAACTTCCGCAGGCGCGACTAGTTTATCGCGGACTTTACCGTTCACTTGAACAACGAGAGTTATCTCATCATCGATCAATAAATCTTCTCTAAATTTTGGCCAATTTTGGTTATGTATGCTGTATTCATTTCCGGACTTTTCCCATAGTTCCTCAGTAATATGAGGTGCGATAGGAGACATCAATATGAGTAGATGGTCGAGAGAATCCTTCCATTTACTCAATGAGACAGTATTTGCCGAATGGGCGGCTGAAAGTTCATTGGTAAATTCCATTAACGATGAGATCGCTGTGTTGTACTTGAAGCGATCAATATCATCTGTGACTCTTTGAATTGTCTTGTGGAGAAGTCTATCCATGTTCTTGTCACCGGATTCACACTGGTTGAGCGTAGGGGCAGGTAGATGTGCAATGTCCCACACCCGATTCAACCAACGGGCTGAACCATTTATTCCGGAGTCACTCCATTCACCTCCTTGATCCCAAGGACCAATGAACATTAGGTAAGTCCTAACCACGTCAGATCCTACTGCTTTAACGTAATCATCCGGAGCAATGACATTACCTCTGGATTTACTCATTTTACTGCCCTTATATATTATAGTTCCCTGACTGAATAACCTTTGAAAGGGTTCGTCGAAATCTATAAGATTTAGGTCCCGAGCTGCTTTTACGAAAAAGCGGGAATAGAGCAAATGCATAACTGCATGTTCCACGCCCCCCGTGTACTGATGAACTGGATTCCATCTCGTCGCTGCACCAGGTTCAAAAGGACCTTCCTCAAAGTTTGGACTAGCATAGCGAAGAAAGTACCACGAAGAATCCACGAAGGTATCCATCGTGTCCGTTTCCCGTTTGGCCGCTTTTCCACATTGAGGGCAATTTGTGTTTACAAATTTTTCGTGGAGTGCCAGTGGAGATTCTCCTGTAGGTAGAAATTCTGCGTCCTCCGGGAGGATAACTGGCAGTTCTGAATATGGTACTGGCACGGTGCCGCAGTCTAGGCAATGGATGAATGGAATTGGTGTGCCCCAGTAGCGTTGGCGTGAGATAAGCCAATCACGCATTCGGTAATTCACCCGTCTGGATCCTAGCTCCATAGATTCGATTCGGTCAGCTATGGCGTTTTTGGCACTTATATTGTCCAAAGAGTCGAAGTCACCTGAGTTAACTATAAGACCCTGACCAACATGGGCTTCTTTGAGATCTTGACCATCAATATAGTTTTCGGGGGCCACCACCACCCGTATAGGGAGGCTGTATTTATTGGCGAATATGAAATCTCTTTCGTCGTGAGCTGGAACCCCCATGACCACACCAGTGCCGTAACTGTGTAAGACATAATCACCTATAAAGATAGGGACACGCTCTCCGTTAAGTTTGTTTACACAGTAACTACCAAGGAAAACTCCAGTTTTCTCACGGTCTGTCGCAAGTCTTTCAATTTCTGATGATAGTCTGGACTGATTGATATACTCCTGCACCTGTTCGTTTCTGTCCGGTGTAGTCAATTGGGAGACCAGTGGATGCTCTGGTGCCATTACGACGAATGTAACGCCAAAAACTGTGTCTATCCTGGTTGTAAAGGTTACTAGGGAGTCAGTAGCTAATCCATACTCGGAAATATCAAAAGCAAACTCAACACCTTCACTTCTTCCGATCCAGTTCGTTTGCATAGTTTTTATACGTTCCGGCCACGTAATATTGGACTGATCCAGAAGTTCATCAGCGTATTCGGTTATTTTCAAAAACCACTGATTCATGTCTCTGCGTGTTACGGCGGTGTCACACCGTTCGCAGAGCCCTTCAATGACCTGTTCATTTGCTAAAACAGTGACGCATGAAGGGCACCAGTTGACTGGCGCGTTCGCTCTGTAGGCCAAACCTTTTTCGTAAAATTTCAGAAAAAACCACTGGTTCCAGCGATAATATTCCGGAATGCAGGTAATAACTTCTCTGTCCCAGTCATACATTGGACCAAGTGTTCTCAGTTGATTTCTCATTCTCTCAATATTGGACATGGTCCATGTGTGGGGATGTATCCCCCTCTCGATGGCGGCATTCTCAGCGTTTAAACCAAACGCGTCGAATCCCATAGGATGCAGCACATTAAAGCCCTGCATTCTACGAAATCTGGCGTGTATGTCTGCACCTGTTAGGACAAACCAGTGACCAACATGGAGGTCTCCAGATGGATACGGATACATGGTTAATTCGTACCATTTGGGCCTGGGATCATCGTCGCGAACTTTATATAGTTCCGAGGATTCCCATTTCTCTTGCCATTTCCCTTCTATCTGTTGGTGAGGGAAACGGGTTTCAATTGCTTTTACTGATACCATCTGTGATTAAGGTCAATCTGCTCCATTTACGGTTTAAGTATGAAAAACTATTGCTTTAGAGTGCATTAACGATAGCTGTACCAACAGAATCTGTAGAGGAAGTCCCCCCAAGATCAGGCGTTAGAATCTCACCCTCCGTTAATAGTTTTTGAACGGCTTTTTCTACTTCATCCGCTGCTGATTCCTCTCCGAGATGCCTTAACATCATAGCACTCGTAAGGACTTGAGCCATCGGGTTCGCAATTCCTTGACCCATAATGTCTGGGGCACTGCCGTGTACAGGTTCGAACATAGAGGGATAGCGTTTGTCTGGGTCCAAATTGGCGCTAGAGGCGAGCCCCATACTTCCTGTAATAATCGCACCAATATCCGTCAGTATGTCACCGAATAGATTGCTTCCGACAACTACATCGAATACTTCGGGCTTACGTATAAAGTCCATCGCTGCCGCATCAATAAGCAGGGAATCGGTCTGGATGTCAGGGTATTCAGAGGCAATTCGGTCAAAGGCCCGATCCCAGACTATCATTCCATATCCCTGGGCATTTGATTTGGTGATGGAGGTTAAATGTTTTTTCTTGTTCCGCCGTCTAGCAAGTTCAAATGAATACCTTATGACCCTCTCGCATCCTTTTCTGGTGAATACCCCTGTTTGTATACCTACTTCCTCGGGGAAATCCATGTACTGAAAACCACCAACGTTGGCATATTCGCCCTCAGTATTCTCCCGAATCACAACCATGTCGATGTCGAAGGGGCTTTTCCCAGAAAGTGGAGAATCTATGCCGGGATACAAAATACTCGGTCGCTCACACACGTATTGGTCAAACTTACGCCTTATTGGTAGGAGTAATCCATTCAAAGTTATATGGTCCTGAATGTCTGGATGACCTACCGCGCCTAGAAAAATTGCGTCGTAGGTGGAAAGTGTGTCTAATGCGTCACTTGGCATCATTGCGCCGTTAGCCTTGTAGTAGTCGGACCCCCACGGGAATTCGTCAAATTGAAAATCAAATGAATGATTTTCGGAAACAGCTTTAAGTACTTTCAGACCTTCTTCAACAACCTCTATCCCAATTCCATCTCCTCTGATGACGGCGATGCGATGACTTGCCATGTTATATTCCTTTCAACTTGGTTTGTTCAAACATGAAGATGAGACACCGTAAATGATAACTCAGAAGTAGTTTATTCTTAATCCTAAATGTCTCACTAAGCAAGTAGAATCGCCTCCGTACTCAGCTCTACGACATCGTCTGGTGGAATCAATAAATGCCCACTATCGTCCACGATTCCTGTCTTTAAATCTTCGAGTGAAAACCAGTACCATCCATTAGATTTCCCGACTGATCCATCTGGAATGCAATAAAAGATAAAGTCTATGTGTTCATGTTGTCCATCAACTGGGTCATCTATGTCCTCTATTTGGATTAGTCGTGGAGTTGGGGTAGTCCGAGGTGAAATGTAAATCGGATCTGTTTGCAGAGGTATTATTTTAACTTTAAGTCCCGTTTCTTCCTTTACCTCTCTAATGGCAGACTCAGCCGGCGTCTCGTTTGGTTCGACATGACCACCTGGTGGGAGCACAAGACGAACTTTTTTATGGTAATGCAGAAGAACTTTTTGATCATTTACCACATATGCGCTAGCGGTAAAGTGCCTTTTCGCAGTCAATTATTTTTAACCCCTGCCTCTTCTTAGTATCTAATTGCCCTTTCGACGATTGAATTTTAACCATAGTTATTATCATCTTGTTAGAGATCAATTACAGGAAAGATTTTAACTGTTGGGATGAGTAGTTATATAATGCCAGGAGATCGGGGAGCTTTAAGTATGCTGAGAGGGTAATTAATTTTGCCGACCCGTCACCTGAACTGGGTAATGCCAGCGTAGGGAATGACTTTGTCAGCATCCGGTCACCTCTGGGTAGGTTTTTATATAGAAACAGGGATAGTGAGCAAGAGTATGACAGATTTGCTACAAATTGCCGATAAAACGTTTGAGTCTAGATTGATGGTGGGAACAGGGCGCCACAGAAGTATGGAGGAGATGGTTTCTTCCATAGTCGCCTCTGGCGCAGAGATTATTACAGTTGCCATTGGTCGGTTGGACTTATCCAACCCAAACGAGAAGACCATTTTGGATTATTTTGATTGGAGCCGCTACACCGTGCTACCTAATACGGCTGGAAGTGCTACAGCTGAACAGGCTGTTTTGACAGCGAGGCTCGGAAGAGAAGTGACTGGGTCTGACTGGGTTAAATTGGAAGTCATCCCGAATCCCAAGCATTTACTTCCAGACCCAGTGGGAACTTATGAGGCAGCTGTAGAACTTATAAAAGATGGTTTTACGGTGCTTCCTTATATTCATGCTGACCCTGTCTTGGCGGCTCGACTGTGTGAAATCGGGTGTGCAACTGTAATGCCTTTGGGTTCATCCATTGGAACGGGCCAAGGTATTCTTACCATGGAAGAAATTCGATTGATTATTGAAGAGGCAAGTGTTCCGGTCGTGGTAGATGCCGGCCTTGCTGTGCCTTCTGACGCTTCGGAGGCTTTTGAGGCGGGAGCTGATGCCGTCTTAGTTAACACAGCTATCGCCCAATCCCCTGATCCGGAGCGTATGGGAAGAGCATTTAAGCTTGGAGTCCAGGCCGGCAGAGAGGCGTATCTAGCAGGAAGAATACCCGTGCGGTCCTCCGCGATTGATAGCAGTCCAGGAGCAGGCACTTCTTAATACGGTGTCTGTCTCATTGCCATACCCAACTCTTTGCCTTGTAACTGACATGGAAAAAGTTGGGAAAGACAGGTTGCTGAAAGTTATAGACGAATCCGTCCAGGGTGGAGTCAACCTGGTACAGGTAAGAGAAAAAAGGTTGACGGAAGAAACTCTTAAGAACTTGGTCCTAGATGTAGTTGATGTAGTTGATGGTCGTGCTTTTTTGGCTGTAAATTCCAGCTTGGAGGCAAGTCAATTGCCGGGAGTGGATTTTCTACATTTGCCAGAGTCGGAATCGGGACTTGTGGGTAGTTCTTCAGATTTATTCGGGCAATCTACCCATTCTTTGCCAATGGCGCAACGTGCCCAACAAAATGGAGCTAATTATGTTTTTGTTGGGTCAGTTTTTCCTACCCAGAGTCATCCCGGTGAGGGTTCAATAGGTACAAGCATTCTTAAAGAATATAATTTATCTCTCGATATACCTTTCGTTGGTATAGGGGGGATTGATTCATCAAACGCTGCTGACGTTGTTAAGGTGGGAGCACACGGAGTGGCCGTGATTTCTGCTATTCTCGCTACTGAGGAGCCGAAAATTGCAGCCACTCAATTAATGGATGCTATGCTCAGTGAAGCAGGATTGTGAAATGCAAGTAAGAATTAATGGTAAAGATACCGAGATACATGAGTCGGTGTCGATTGTAGATTATCTGACATCAATAGGTTTTGATAAACAGGTGAGTATTGCGGTAGCCATAAATGGTGAAATCATTCCCAAAGAGGACTATGGTGAGATCCACTTAAAAAACGGTGATTCCATGGAAGTTGTGAGGGCGATCGGTGGAGGATAGGAAATCGGTTACGGAAGTTACTTTCTTGCAAGAAATACTATAGAAAAAGGTATTTTCTGTAGTCTGTCCATGTATGGTTCCCAGTATCTACCCTTGTAGGGACTTTTCAAGGGAATTTCAATAGGAGCTGGCTCAAGAATCTTTTCAATCGAAAAACCATGCGAAACCAAAACAGAGAACAAAGTCTCAATGGTCCGAAAGATTGTTACTCCATGTTCATAGGGACCGGATCGTTCATTCCACAGTTCTACTGGCGGATTTAGGTAGTCCTCTACTCTCAAGTATTCATCTTCTTCATGCCATTCAAAAGCCCCAAGTGGATGGACTGTAGCAAGAAGGAGTAATCCATTTTTCTTCAGTGTTGCGTGGACAGCACTGATAAAAGATTCCAAATCTCGGACAAATTCAACTGCGAAACAGCTGACGACGCCGTCAAACGCGTCTTCTTTCAACCAATTCAGTCTTTCCAGATCGCCCTTTATAAGATGAGTGTTTGAATCTGACGCCAGAAGAAAGGATTTCGCATGTTGCAGTTGTATTTCTGACCCGTCTACAGCGTATGTGGTAGCACCCTGTTTCTCAAGGGCAATGGAATTCTGGGCCGCACCACATCCCAATTCTAGATATCTCTCCCCTGTCCTCGGCTTGATTAGACCTAATTCCAGGGCACCGGGGCCGAATGGGGAAATATGAATATCATCTGTTGAGATATCGCTTTGGTCCTGATAGCTCTGAGCCATTGCGTCCCATCCACTAATATTGGGATTTTCCATTGGAACCCTTATCTCCTCGATCACCAAACCTGATATAGAATCTCGCTATATTTAAATTAATTTTAACAAGTGAGAATTAAATGTCAGATAACACAGAAATGGTTTCAACTGCAGATGTTTTGTTCCCCGAAGATTCTACACATAGTTTTGAAACGCATTCGGATGGCCCTGCGGGAGCCCTGCCGTTTACAGAAGAGATTCTTATTGAACAACCCAGTGGGTTTCACTTTGGTATGAGCCAGGGTGCTGGCATGGGTTGGAACCCGGCGGAAATGCTCAGGAAAAATTTCCTCATTTTGTCTACTTCTGGTGGCTTAAGAGACGAGGATGGCTCACCAATTGCTCTTGGGTTACACACTGGTCATTTTGAACTTTCAATTCAGGTTGAGGCTGCTGCGAGGGAATTAAAAGCATTAAAGTCGATACCATTTTCTCTTTATTGCTCAGATCCTTGTGATGGACGCACACAAGGAACCGATGGGATGATGGATTCACTTCCATATCGGAACGATGCGGCTCAGGTATTTCGAAGGCACGCAAGATCTCTACCAAGTGCAAAAGGAGTTCTAGGTATCGCATCCTGTGACAAGGGCCTTCCCGCTATGATGATGGCACTAGCAGGTCTGAAAAATTTGCCTGTTGTAGCAGTACCCGGAGGATCAACCCTGGCTGTCAGAGAGGGAGAGGATACTGGAATGATTCAGTCGATTGGTGCGAGATTCGCCCAAGGAGAAGTAACGCTCGACTACGCTCAAGACGTTGGCTGTAGAGCCTGTGCATCTCCGGGTGGGGGATGCCATTTTTTGGGGACAGCAGGAACTTCACAGGTCATTGCCGAAGCTTTGGGTCTTGCAATTACACACAGTGCATTAAGCCCATCTGGAACTAGTGCCTGGCTAAGCGTTGCCCAACGTTCGGCTAGAGCTCTCGTCCATTGTGAGCAAAAAGGGATACTATCAGCTGACATAATTACTGATGCCGCATTAAAAAACGCTATGGTAGTTCATGCGGCATGTGGTGGCTCAACCAACCTACTATTGCATTTGCCTGCAATTGCCCACGCTGCTGGGAGAAAGAGGATGGAGGTGAGCGATTGGAACGACGTCAATAAGGAAACACCAAGAATAGTTGATGTACTCCCCAATGGGCCAGTTGGTCATCCAACTTCTGAGCTTTATGCTGCTGGAGGCGTCCCGGAAGTGATGTTGTATTTAAGGGAGCTTGGGTTATTGGATTTGTCCGTGATGACAGTGACGGGTCAGTCTCTCGGGGATAATCTTGACTGGTGGGAGAACTCACAACGTAGGCATGAGGTTAGAGAGCAGTTAAGACATAAGAATGGTGTTGATCCCAATCAGGTCATCATGTCACCATCGGAGGCAAAAAAGAGTGGACTGACCAGCACTGTAACCTTTCCCATGGGTAATCTTGCTCCCGAGGGATCGGTCATAAAAAGCACGGCGATTGATCCATCAGTTGTGGATGATGATGGTGTTTACAGAAATCTCGGCCCTGCTAGGGTGTTTACCAGTGAAAACGAAGCTATACGGGCGATCAAGAGTAGTGACGATGCAACCAGAATAAAATCAGGCGAGATTATGGTTCTCAAATGTGGTGGGCCGTTGGGGACGGGTATGGAAGAGGTTTACCAAATAACCGCTGCGTTGAAGCATCTCTCATATGGCAAAGAAGTGGCTTTAATTACGGATGCACGCTTTTCCGGCGTTTCGACAGGGGCCTGCATCGGCCATGTCGGCCCTGAAGCCCTAGCTGGTGGTCCGATTGGGAAGATAGAGGATGGAGATTTGCTGAATATCGTGATCGATAGAAATAATCTTGAAGGAACGATAGATCTTGTTGGTAAAAATGGGGAGAACCAAGGATCTCAATGGGGCGAAGACGAACTTAATCGACGTCAAGCCCCTGATGATTTGAAGCCGCATGAACGAATCCCAGATGACTCCCGACTGTGGGCGGCACTGCAGGATGCATCCGGAGGCACCTGGGGTGGATGCGTCTTCGACGTTGATAAAATTATAGACACCTTGGAAGCCGGGAAAAAAGCCCTTGAGTCGTCTAGAAATTAACCTAGGACACCTTTACTAGTTTCTGCATAGAGCGTAGCTCACGCGGAGGCTCCATTTTGCTTCCGTAGTCGCTCCAGGATACCTCTGCGACGTAAATATCCCCCTTGGAGTCAACCGCGATTCCGTGGGGTGAGAAAAATCTACCACTTTGTTCTCCGTAACTTTGGCGCCCTACACGAGCTAGCACTTCGCCCTTTAGATTCATGACGGAAATCCTAGGCCCGAGGTCGGTACCCATATCATTGGAGGCGATGCCTGCAAAATATTCCCCAATGTACATCAATTCCTGTCCAGTTACTGAATTGATGGTTGTGATGGCTGAACGAGATAAGTTCACCCATTGAGTTTCGAATTTCCCATTGCTGTCAAACACCTGGATTCTGTGGTTTTCTCTGTCTGCAATGTATACCCATCCGTTGGAGTCGACATTGACTCCATGAACAATATTAAATTGCCCCGGGTTTGTACCTGATTCACCCCAGGAAAGGATTAACTTCCCGTCGGGAGAGTATTTATGGACACTGGCATTTGTGTACCCGTCAGCCACATAAAAGTTTCCCGTATTAGGCTCAATTGCTACGTGGGTTGGTCGATTAAATGGTATGCCACTCATAGGATCTGATGATTCTCCAGGCGTGCCGATTGTCATCAATAATTTTCCATCTGAGGTGAATTTACGCACGGTATGGTCACCATTGTCCACACAGTAAACTTCATCGTCCGGACCTATTGTTACCCCGTGAGGATTAGCAAAAACCCCTTCTCCCCATGTGTCAACGATATCGCCGTTAGAGTCAAATACGATCATAGGGGTGGTTCCACGATTAAAAACATAGACTCTGTCCTTGGAGTCAACGTCCACGGCAGTAGCCTCTTTGTACACCCAGCCATCAGGTAAATTTCCCCAGTTCTGTCCGGAGACTTCGTATCGGAAGTCACCCTCTCCTAGAACCACAGGAGCGAGATCTGCTTCGCTGGTTATGGTGTGGCCGTCGTCTCTTACTCCAAATTCCCAATCCTGCTCTTTTTCCGTCATTGATGACCCCTTTTTGAAAGCTTTTGTTTGCATGCCAACAATCAGATTATATCTATTTCCTGAATCTTAACCACATTTCGTAGTTTTATATACGGGCTTCCATTATCATAGGCTTGCTAGTGAACCGGTCATATATATTCAGGCTAAGGCCAACGAGGAGATTCAGGATGTCGCAAGGTAAAATTACGGTAAGTTTTGAGATAGAAAGCGATCAGGCCGACTGGATTAGTGAACAAGTTGAACAATTTGGCCTACCCGATGAGTCTAAAGCCATGAGAATTCTCTTAGACTACGCTTTAGAGGAATCAGATACTGAGCTTATATTTAGTGGAGATAACACCCGCTGCCGGTATTGCGGGTAGGTCATGACTTTTCACTACCAATCCGCTGAGGAAATCGGGAAAAGCTATAGGTCTTCAGATATCAGCCCAACAGAGGTTACTGAGAGTTTTTTGGCTCGCATCGAACAGCTTGATGGAGAACTTCTAAGTTATGCAACAGTGATGAGAGATCAGGCCCTTGAAGACGCGGAGGCTGCTACTAGAATGTTCAAGAATGGGGAGGATTTAGGGCCACTCCATGGTATTCCCATCGCCGTTAAAGATCTTTGTTTTACAAAAGGGACGAAAACGATGGGCGGAACGGCAGTCCTCGAGGATTTTGTCCCTGATTTTGATTCAACGGTTGTATCTAAACTAAAAGCTGCTGGGGCTATATTACTTGGGAAGCTCAATCTTACTGAGGGAGCCATGGGGGGGTATAACCCCAAAAGACAGGCTCCCAAAAACCCTTGGGATTTTTCCAAATGGCCGGGGGGATCATCCAGCGGGTCTGGCTCCGCAACGGCGGCGGGGCTGTGTACGGGTTCATTGGGAAGTGATACAGGAGGTTCAATTCGCTTTCCGAGTGCTGCCTGCGGAATTGTTGGTATAAAACCCTCATATGGCAAGGTTAGTCGGTACGGGGTTCTTGATCTTGGTCAGTCTTTGGATCACGTCGGGCCTATGACCAGAAATGTTGTCGACGCTGCAATGATTTTGAACGCAATAAGCGGACTAGATGAAAATGACTCCACAACCCGCACGAGCTTGCCAATATCGGTTGAGGAGCTCAAGAAGATGGATCTGAATGGTGTCAGGATTGGCTATGACCATGATTACTCGTATGAAGGTGTCGATTCTGAAATTGCAGATCTTGTCCTGGGAACTTTAGATGTGTTGAAGGACAGCGGTGCGGTGATTGTTGATATGACTATGCCACCAGTAGACGATTACCTAGGAGCATGGAAAACTCTTTGCTCGGCTGAGGCTCTTGATGCGCACTCTGAACATTATCCTTCCAGATCAAATGATTACGGTCTTTGGTTTCGAGGATGGCTTGAAAATGGGGCCTCGGTGACCGCCCTGGATTACGTCAGAGCCAATAACGATCGAATAAAATGCAACGCTCTTATTGCGGAAGCCTTTAGCGAGGTTGATGCCATGATATGCCCCACTATAATCAGGTTTCCACACGACGTGGATGACAGCGTTCACTATGGCCCGATGGATAGCTTGAGGGGAACAAGTTTCCAGCGTTTTACGGTTCCATTTGACTATAACGGATATCCAACTGTTTCTGTCCCGTGTGGTTTTGGGTCTCAAGGTATGCCCGCAAGCCTTCAGATTGTGGGTAAACTCTTCTCGGAGGAGCTTATATGCAAAATAGCATATAGTTATGAGATCTCTACGGAATGGCATAAGAGACATCCCATCCCGTAAATTATTACCCTAGATTGCCGGAAAATGTTGTTGACTGGACAAGTATGCTCCAATAACATGCTGTGAGGAAAAGTGTGAGTCAAATCTGCAAGCCGGCTTATAACGTTTTAGATCTTATAGTTAGATCCCATATAGGCTTGGGTTTTAGTCACACAAACACATTGTCCTGAGGTTCTGTTCAACGCTATGGTAACAATAAGCAACTTAACACTTTCATCAGATTTAGTTCACACGGAGATATCTCTTCCTGATTATGATCGGGAAAGAATGGATGACGTCGCCTATATGACGGCTATGACCCTAGTTTTGATGGGGAATTATTGTCAGACTGGGCACTTTGGAGGTCCTCTTGCTTACACTCCCTACACGGTCGCCAGCCATTTGATTGGACCGGAGTTAGGAGGTCTAAAGTACGACTACCGCCGCCCAAAACATCCATTTTCAGACAAATTTCTGCTTGCTGGAGGGCATAATGCTCCCGTGACTTACGCCCTTTGGATGATTCTGGGAGAGTCACTATACAGGTCCCATCAATTGACTGGAGATTCCAAATTCTATTCGGATCCTAAGAGTAGTTTTATGTCGATTGACTGCCTGGGATTTCGAAGAGGAGAAGGGGGTCTTAAGTCTCTATTAAGCGAAGTTGGCTTGGCAGATCATCCTTTGATGGCACAAGCGAAGATTAGAGGAATAAAAGCTTTATCGGGGCATTCCGAAAGTACTGATCTAACCAACGACGTTAATGGCGGTCCTTCTGGAATAGGTATTGCTACTGCTGCAGGAAAAGCTGCTTTTTGGGACATAGCTGGTGCTGACCTTTCTCCAAAAATCATTGGTGTTGAGGGTGAGTTCGCGATGACATCAGGACACTCTCAAGAGATGAAGACCCAGGCTGTTGCCCAGCAAGTGGGTAAAAGGCTTCGAATATTACTTTCATATAACAATGCTGGTATTGATGCTGAACTAATCGGCGGAGTTGTCCCACCCGAGATTGACTCTTACAGAATTGCTGATCAATGGAGTTCATATGGATGGAATGTTTTTTCTTTAGAGGACGCTAATGATTTCGATCAGGTAGTGGCCGTAATGAAAGCCATGGAAGATTGGGACCCCGCTGATCGTCGCCCCATGATAGTTGTAGGGCGAACCACTAAGGGGTGGTGGCCCGGTGCCGTGGAAGGGCAAATACCTGGTTATGGGGAACAGATCATTAGTTACCAGAGCCACCCATATACTTTTGCAATGAATTCTGACTATTTTGTTGCTCTCGCCAAGACATTCGAGGATAGATTCGGCGTTAAATTCGAAGGTCTATTGGAAGGTGAGCCAGCTAATGAAAAAGAGCGAATTTTACAATACAAGACGAATATTGATGTCGTTATGTCCGTTTTGGAGCAGGATGGTCTTGGGGAATGGTTGTCAAATCGATTGGTAGATATAGGGGATTCTGTTGTCGACAACGTCCCATTGCGAATCGACAATTCAAAGGATCCGTTCCTTGATGAACGCTTAATGCCAGACCAAGTACCTACTGACCCAATTACGGTTACGGCAGTTCATCCGGATACCAATGAAGAAAAAGATATTACGATCACCCTGTTTGAAAAACCTGGATCGAAACGGGGCAGTCGCAGGGCCATTTCAGAAATTGCTAAGTGGGTTAACTATGTCACCGATAATCGATTAGTTGTACTAGCCGCCGACTTAGCCGATTCTATAAATGTGGAAAAGGGTTCCATTTGGGGGGACTTTGACCCTGTAAGGAATCCGGCAGGAAACCGTCTGAGGGCGGCGATTCAAGAAGCTGGAAATGTTTCAACCGCTATTGGCTTAGTCACCCAAAGTGCTTCTCTTGATCCAGAGGTTCATTCGGGTGTTTGGGCGTTAAGTGGCACTTATGGTGCATTCACTCCGTTGATGTATCTGCCAGTGAGAATCTGGAGTCAACAGAATCAAGACAGTCCGTTTAGACTTGGTGTACTTAACGTGTTGGCAGGACATTCAGGTCCTGAAACAGCGGCAGACGCGCGTACACATTTTGGCATCTTCTCACCCCAGGTCTGGAAGCTCTTTCCAAGGGATCAGATCATAAATCTGAGTTTTTGGGACTATAACGACGTAGCTCCTGGTTATCTTGAAGCTGCGACAATTGCGGCCCGTGACCCAAAAGTAGGGGTTATAGTACTGGAAGTTGCACGTCCTGATTTCGCCGTAGCCGACCGATCCAAATTCGCCGATACTGACTTGCTTGCGGCCAGGAAAGGATTTTACCTTCTAAGGGATTTTGAGCCTGGTAAACCGAAGCACGGCTATATCGTTGTTCAAGGCTCTTCATCTACCAATAATCTAGTATCCCAGCTAGAAAGAATTGAGGAAGCCGGACTGAATGTGAAAATAATTTCTGCCATTTCGGAAGAACTTTTTAAACGTCAGCCTGCTGAATACAGGGAGAGTGTACTTCCAGATTCAGCCAAATTTGACCTAATGGTCGTGACCACAGGGACTAAACGGATGTGGCCAGTTGCAAACACAGGACCTCTCACTGATGAATATTCGCTCGTATCCGACTGGCATGACGAATGGCTAACAGGAGGTTCGGAGGAAGAGGTTATCAAGGAAGCTCATCTGGATCCAGAATCCATATTTAATGCCGTGAAAAGATTTGCTGATGATCATGACGAAAGGATGTCAAGGCAGGCTGAATATCTGAAAGCAGACTAAATTCTAATTGGGGGACTGGATCCGAAACTGTCGTTGTCCTAGGCATAAAGCCCAGCCGCGTAACCAGAAGACCAAGCCCATTGGAAGTTGAAACCACCAAGGTGTCCCGTTACATCCAATACTTCTCCTACGAAATAGAGACCGGGCTGATCTTTCACTTCCATTGTTTTAGAGCTAATTTTTTCTGTGGACACTCCTCCACGGGTAACTTCAGCAGTTCTGTAGCCCTCAGTTCCGGCTGGTATTAGCGTCCATTTTGTTAATTCACTCCCGATCAATATAAGACTTTTATCCGGCACTTCTGATATCGCTGTCTGGGCAAAGTCAGGCCAGAACATAGTTTGCAGCTCATTGGCGAGAGACCGTGGGAGGAAGTGAGAGAGATAGGTTTTTATTAAAATTCGGGACTGTTTCTCTTTTTGCTTAAGTAATAGGTCGGTGAGATTCTGATCAGGGAACAGGTCTATTGATATGGATTGTCCGGCTTTCCAATAGTTGGAGATTTGTAATATTGCTGGGCCACTTAGGCCCCTATGCGTGAACAAGATATGTTCCCTAAAAGTCTTGCCGTTGCAGGTTACATTCACATATGTTGAGACCCCGGATAGTCTTTTTACCATCATCTGTATGTTTCCGGAAAAGGTGAACGGCACTAATCCTGCTGATAAATTGGTGATATCCAGAGAGAAGTTTTTGGCTAGGTCATATCCGAATCCACTTCCACCTAAAGTGGGAACGGACAAACCTCCGGTTGCGATGATAAGGGACTTACAGGAGATTTTATCGGATCGAACACGCTGCTTTTTTCCATTGTATTCAGAGTTGAGCATGTACCTATATTGGTCATCTTTATCATTCTCATTTTGTGGTTCTAAATATGAAATACTGTCTACTTTGGAATGAGTTTCGATGTCGACTTTTGCCATAGAGCATTCAGCGAGCAGCATTTCTAATATGTCACTAGAAGAATTGATGCAAAAGAGTTGATTGTGTTTTCGTATTTCGTACTGGATATTATGGCGATCTACCATTTGGATGAAATCGTTAGCGGTGTAGCCGTTGAGTGCACCAATGCAAAAATGAGAGTTATCAGACAAAAAATTGTCATAGTCGATATATTGATTGGTGAAATTGCATCTACCTCCACCCGACATTAAAATCTTTTTTCCCACCATATTTGAGCGTTCCAGGATCAGAACCGACCGACCTCTAAAACCAGCGGTGAGACCGGCCATTAACCCCGCGGCACCCGCGCCTAGGATAACAACGTCGTATTTGCGGGTTTGTGAGTCATAAATCATAAAAACAATATCTTTCTGCTCATAAAGATGGTATTCAAACTATAACTTTGATTAAAACTATTTTGACCTCATAAAATGAGTAGATTAGTAAGTGATTGGATATATAGTACTAAGGTTTATAAGTAAATTCAGTTCGGAGGCTCTAATGGAAACATATGACGCTGTTAGGACAGTACTGGCTATTCGTGAATTTAAGACTGATGCCTTGCCCGAGGAATCTGTCAGGAAGATTGTGGAGGCTGCTCACCTCACAGGAAGTAGCATGAATGCACAACCTTGGCATTTCATAGTGGTACAGCGGAAAGATCTCTTGGATCAGCTGGGAGGTCTAGTAAGTTCTGGTCCGTATATCGCTGACTCCTCTTTGGCAGTTGTTGTGGCGACTGAGAAGAATTCTGTCTACGGCATTTCAGATGCAAGTCGGGCAATCCAATCTATGATTCTTACAGCATGGTCTGTAGGCATAGGGTCTAATTGGGCTGGTTGGGTAGGAATGGAAGCTGTCGGGACTCTATTGAATGTACCAGATTCACTTCAAATTGTAGCTGTGATTCCATTTGGGGTTCCTAAGGATAAAAGAGGTGGGAACCAAAAAAACCGGAAACCAATTAATGATATTGTCCATGGTGAAAAATTTGGAGAGCCCTTAGTCATGGGGTGACCAGCCAAATTTATTATCAAATTATATTTTCCCGGTTTAGGCCTTTTGGGGAATGAGTTAGTCGCAGGAATTTAGAAGAAGTGCAAACTTTAGACTGGGTACAGATCGGGTTTATATGCTTCCTTGGAGCAATGTCTCCGGGTCCTAGTCTTGCTTTTATGGTCAGTGTAGCTGTGACCAGGGCTAGGTATCATGGAGTGGTAGCCGGTATTGGTCATGGGATTGGTATATCTCTATGGGCTTTCATAACTGCGTTGGGAATAGCCCAAATCTTAATGACTGTGTCCGTATTGATGTCGATATTCCAACTAGCTGGAATATTCCTATTGATATACATAGGAGTTCAGACCCTTCGACATAAATATGAGTTTGGTTTGCATGTGGAAACTGATTCAGATATTCAATCAAGGATTTTTCTAAAATCTGGAGTTGAAGGATTCTTACTAGCTTTGTTCAATCCAAAAATAGCTGTATTTTTTATTGCTATTTTTAGCCAATTTGTGAGATCTGATACTACATTTATTGACACAATTCTGATAGGTGTCTTAGCCGGGATAATAGATGCTGCTTGGTATTCGAGCGTTGCGATTCTACTTACAAGGAGATCCCTTGTGTCAAGATTCCAAGCTCGGGAGAGTTTTGTCAGAGGAGGTAGCGGTGCCCTACTAATAGGAATAGCTTTTATATTGGGCGTTAAAGCCTTTTTGGATCTAACCTAAAACTGCCTAGGATGAAGAGGGGACTATCTCACCATAAATCCAAGCATAGCAAGAACGGAATGGTGACCCCAACGGGAATCGAACCCGTGTTTGCGGCTTGAAAGGCCGCTGTCCTGACCGCTAGACGATGGGGCCGTGAATATAATCGTTCCGTTAGATTGTATTATCTAAATCCATGTAAGCAAAGTGGGTTTACATTCCCATTACGGATATATCGCCAACTGGTCAATTCCGGTACTCTCTTCATAGCCGCATAATATATTCATATTTTGGACCGCTTGCCCGGCAGCTCCTTTTACTAGATTATCGATGCAACTCACTACGATAAGTCGTCCGGTTCTTGAATCTATTTTTGGATAGACCAGGCATTGATTACTTCCCAGTGTCTGCTTGGTAGATGGTGGAACTTCTGTGACTTCAACATATTTCTCTTGTCCATAGGTTTCTTGATATAGAGCATCAATAGCTCCCGCCGGATCTGAATTGTTGGATAGAAATTCGTTAGTTAACTGGGAATACGAGGTCGCAAAAATCCCCCTAGTCATCGGGATCAAATGGGGCACGAAGGTTAAGGCAACTTCGGATCCATATGCTAAGTCGAGTTCTTGTGCGATTTCTGGCATATGGCGATGACCGTCGAGGCCGTATGCACTTACATTCTCGTTTACTTCGGAAAAATGGGTTTTTATGGAGAGTCCCCTACCCGCTCCCGATACTCCAGATTTGGCATCAATAATTATGTTGTTATCGATAATTCCATGCCTTAGGGCTGGTAATAGACCAAGGATGGACGCCGTCGGATAACATCCGGGATTGGCAACCACAGAGGCTTTTGCGATAGCTTCTCTATGGACTTCAGGTAGCCCGTATACACTTTTCTCCAAGTACTCTGGGCATGGATGTTCTACACCGTACCATTCAGTGTATGTTTCTAGATCCCGTAATCGGAAATCTGCGCTAATATCCACAGCTTTGACATCAGCAGCTATAACTTCACTTAGAGCTTCCGCGCTTGCAGCATGTGGAAGAGCGGAGAACACAAAATCCAAGCTACCCGTCAATTCAGGCTCTATTTGGATATTAATATCAGAAAGATGAGGGAATACGTCGCCTAGAGCCTTACCGGCCCCGCTCCGCCCCGTGACTGACGCAATATCAACTTCTGGATGCCGATGTAATATTCTTGCGAGTTCCGCCCCTGCGTATCCTGTTATGTTTATGATACCGACTTTCATCCTGCTCTCCTATGAGAATGCCCACTACGGTGGGCAGACCATTTTACAGCACCATCCCTAGACTTTGCCAAAACTTGGGCAAATTGTCCCCAAGTTACAGTCATTACATTTAGGAAATCTTGCACTACAGGTATCCCGACCATGTTTTATCAAGTACATGTGAAATTGAAAAACTTCATTGGGTGGAACAATGGGTTCCAATCTTTCATGAGCTTTTTCGGCATTTATTTTTGGTCCGATTAGTTTTAGGCGTTTTGCAACCCTGAAAATGTGAGTATCCACAGGCATTGCTGGCAATCCAAAGGAAAAACAGAGAATGATAGCGGCTGTCTTCGGTCCTACACCGTTGAACTTTGTGAGCCATTTCTTAGCCTGGTCTAGCGGCATTTCCATTAGAAATGAGAGATCAAATGAACCGACTTCCTGCTTTACTTCATTCAAGACTCGCTTGATTCTAGGAGCTTTTTGTCGTGCTAGACCGCCACTTTTAATCACCTGTTCAATATCGTCTACATCTGCCTCAGCTACCGCTTCCAACGTTTGGAAATGGTTCATAAGATTTTTAAATGCTCTTTCCGAGTTAATGTCGGAGGTATGCTGAGATAAAATTGTATAAACCAGTTCCTCTCCTGCGTTGTATCTTGGGACCCATTCAATTAGGCCATATTTAGCCGACAAGGAGTCAGAAACTCTTCTGGCTCTTTCGATTCGGAGTTTAGTTGGTTTGTACTTTGCCATTTATTAAACGAGGGCCTTTATAGGCAATTTATATTACTCTCTTGTTTTATACTTCAGATAATTTTAATAAGGAAAAGGATTGTTTTGGTTTCAGTTGGAATAATAGCAAATCCGTCTTCGGGTAAGGATATAAGAAGATTAGTATCGCAGAGTCGCGTAGTTACTAATCAAGAAAAAATTAACATCCTTAAAAGAATATATGCTGGCCTTGTCGCTTCTGGTGTTAGGAATGTTCTTTTAATGCCAGACTATGGCCGCCTAGCAATTACAGCTGCAGAAGAATTTGAAGGTCCCTTGAGTTTCAAGTCCCTTGAAGTCTTTATACGAAATAAAGAAGAAGATACCGTTGATTCAGTCAAAAAACTTGTAGATGCCGGAGCTGATGCGATCATTGTCCTTGGAGGTGATGGGACAAGTAGGGCTGCCTGCAAGAATATCGGGGAAATACCACTCCTTCCAATATCGACAGGAACCAACAATGTTTTTCCATATATGATCGAAGGAACCTTGGCCGGACTGGCCACTGGATTCATTGCATCAGGCCAAGTAACCGATAAGGAGTGCATTCCCCGATATCAGGCCCTATCGGTTGAACATTCTGATGGATCGTCAGAAATATCCCTGGTAGATGTCGCAATATCGTCCGAACACTACGTTGGTGCAAGGGCGATATGGGACATTAGTACTGTTAGCGATTTATTTCTATCGATTGCAGAGCCGTACAGTATCGGCCTTTCAGCTATAGGGGGAGCAATCCATCCAGTCGGGCGAGAAGAAACTACGGCGTTACATCTCAAATTGAACCATAGCAATCCAAGACACAGAGTGATGGCTCCAGTTATACCGGGACATGTTCAAAATGTTGGATACGACGATTTCACTATTATGACGGTGGGACATCCTATTACGATTGATAGTTACCCTAGGACTATAGCGCTTGATGGTGAAAGAGCGTTAGTTCTTAGAGAAGGAGATTCTGCCACTGTAACTCTGGTAAGTGAAGGTCCCTGGACTATAGATCCTTACAAGACCCTTAGAGCAGCCGCTTCGAAGAAACTATTTAATCTTCAGTAAGATTTTCCAGATGATCCTGTAAGGCTTTTAATGTCCTAGTAATGCCCTCACCTTCTCGTAGTCACTGAAAGCACCGGATTTATCGCCCATAATTAAATATGACTGAGCACGATTATTGTATGCATACCAGTAATCAGGATCTATTTCTATGGCGCGAGTAAAATCAGTAATGGCTTTCGTATGTTCGTTGATATCCGAATAGAGCATCCCTCTATTGTTGAAGGCGTCACGATAGTTAGGATTAATATTAATGGCGGCGGATGAATCTTCCAGACCTCTCTCAAATTTCCCCAGCCCTCTCCAGCAAAGCGAACGGTTGTTTAATGCACGTTCGTCGGGGTTTGGCAGATCAATTAGGATGGAATAATCTGCTATTCCCAAGTCATACTGGCCCGAGTCCAAGTATCCATTTCCCCGCAGAAAAATTGCATCATAGTCTTTAGGATTGGAATAGATGTGATCAGTGAGAGATTGGATAACGTCGTGGACATAATCCATATCACTTTTTGCACTTAGGTCCGGATCATTTCGCCACTGATAAGTGATTAGGTTCCTCCAATTACTCCCATTTTCGTCACCACTAAAAATCCTCTCATTTACGTTACTTCGTGAATCAACAGTACCTATTTTTCCACATAACCGATTATGTTTGGTATAACAATTGGAAGACCTAAAGTAAATTGGAACTCTCGAAGGCAAATTTTAGAGTACGAGAGATTCTTAATATTCTTTATGAGGTCACGTTGAAGATGGCAGCCGGTAGTTCCCCATTTCCAAGCAGGGTCCAGAATTTTTTGTAATAGTTTTCCAGCCTGTCCCTTTGCTATGACATGTTCGTAAAAATAGTACCGTCCTCCTGGTTTTAAAACTCTTAAGGCCTCTTTGATGACTTTATCGACATCTTCGACCATGCAAAGCACTAACGTGGTGAGGACCGAGTCAAAAGTATTATCTTTAAAAGGCAAAGATTCTCCCGGATGGGAAACTAAGTCCACGGGGATGGTTGATGACGTGGCTAAGGTCTCGAGTTTTCGGCGCATGTACTTATCTGGCTCAGAAAGCGTTATTTGTTTGGCATTAGATAAATATTTTATATTGGCGCCAGTGCCTGCACCGATTTCCAAAACCGACCCAGTACATTGTTCCGCTGTCGCCCTCCGGTGCGGAATTATTTTTGGTTCCACTACGGAATTTAGTAAGTCATACCATTCTGCGAAAAGCCATTTGGAAAAAAGGAATTTTTGATCCGGGGTGTTAATGATGGCAGCCTCGAGCTGGTATGTCCCATACTGCTTCCACTGTGTTTCCGTTGACCGCCACAAACGAATCCCAACGGTTTACGAGAATATCTTGTTGAGCACTTAGTAAGAAAAGCCGATCACCGGGTTCAAAAGGAAATGGACCTGAGGATCTCAGGCAAGATTCACTGGCATCCATACGAACAAACTTCATATTAGGATGGCCCTCCACGGAGGGTTTGACTCCCATGGGTCCACCCAGGCATTGCAATCCTGCATCTATAAATCCATATTCGCCACGTACATCCAATACCGTCGCCATTACTTTTGCAGCAATTTCAAAATCTTCCATATAACCATTTGTGACACTCATCAAAGCATAGGTACCTCCTTCTACCTCTGTGACGCCCTCTATTTCAGGAGCCACATCGAAAGTAAAGGTTTCCCCTGAAGACACCATTTCCACAGGGATGTCGGCATCTTCAATAGCCTTTTTCACGTCAAGGCAGATCTCTATATATCGGCGTCCCTCTGTGAAGCGAGTTTCGCGGTCGGCCCAGCCTTCTACTGTTTGGTGACTCATGACTCCCATAAATCTAACGCCTTTAAGTTCAGTCGCTTTTTTAGCGAGTAAGACGCCATCTTCTGGGCTTCTAACTCCCGCCCTACCCATGGATGTATCAACCTCGATGAGTATTCCAATTTCAGAGCCTGCATCCACAGCGATCTGGCTAACCTGTTCAAGATTCTCAGGATTATCAACACATAGTTTGATGTCGGCTATTTTTGCGAGCGAAGCAAGTCGACGTAATTTGCTCTGGGATGACACTTCAGATGTTACCAATATGTCACGTATTCCACCCTCCACCATAACTTCAGCTTCAGCCACCTTGGCAGCGCAGACACCATTTAACGTGCCGCCAGCATCTATCTGTCTCTGCATTATGATGGGGCTTTTGATATTTTTGGCATGTTGTCTCATTTTGCAAATTTTGCCAGCGTATGTCTTAGCGATGACCTCGAAGTTGTGGTCCATAGCAGGAACATCGATCAACAGGCTGGGGGTAGATAATTCAATTAGGGGGTCTCCGATATTGGGCCTTATATTATTCACGGTTATAACTCCTAAAACTCACTAACTGTAGGATCCCCGGCATTGAATATCCAGGAGACCGACGAGAATTTCATCTTCCACGATATTAAGGTAGTCGTAGAGATTGAATGTGTCACTGATGGAGGCTGGTTCTAGGATGAAGGTATCTCCGAGGCCAATCGAGGCCTCTCCAGGTTTCCAAACAAGGTAACCATGTTCGGCACTCATTCTCTCTATAGCCAGTGATTTACTGTCTGCAACAGTTGGGACACCGCCATCTGTGGATATTGCTTTTTGACCACAATCTAGGAAGGCCTTGCCAGATTCCGGTGTACTGACAACTGCGGCTATCACTCCTACGGAGAAGTCCGGACCCCCTTTGAATGGATGCAGGCCTTCCACAAGTTCATCAAAATCTACGTCAAGAGCATCGGGTTTCAGATACTCAGTACTTTCTACAATCACTGGGAGACCCGACGAAGACACTTGAGGGCAGATATCGGACAGAAATATGATGGGATCGTCTACTCCAATATCAGAAATCAAATACCCAGAAATAAATTCTTGTGTCCCATTGAGCTCCTTAACAGGTGTCCCCCTCTGCTCAGGTAATCCCGAGACCCTAAGAACGAAGGAGACATTTTCCGTTTTGCCATGCACTAGGGTTGCCATTTCGCTGATTTGTTCTTCTGATGATGCAACGATCCGAATTGGGACTATTCTGGAAATGGCCAATATGGTTGCAAGTTGGGATGGTTGAAATGCTCGACCTATTGTTATGCGCCCTGAGATTACATTGGAGAACTCCAATGCCTCAGAGACAGTATTTACGTAGACTTCATCCTGGTTCAACAACCGGCAAAGTGACGGAGTACGATGAATGCTGGCGTTGGGAGTGAGGCGCTTTCCCGTCTGGCGAACTTGAGAGCTGTAAGCCTGAGTATTAGTCAATATTCGATCACGAATAACAAAAAGGGAAGGAGTATCGAGGTCGTATAAAGACGATCCAAGCGGTTTGAATACAGGACGTTCCATAGAAAAATTCCTTTCCTAAAACATCTAATTTTGGTAACTATATCAAGTAATGCTATTGGACACACGATTTGTTAAAGTGATAGCTACACCAATTTAAAGATGGACGACATTTTATGGATACTGAAGATAGAAAATATGTGCCTTCCAAACTTACTAAAACCGTTATTGCTGACAATCGTAAAAACAATCCTAGTTTCCTCACTACCGATGGAGACATTATTAGCTACTTTATAAATCAAAAAAATGACAGCCAGTCCGGCACAGTAAAAAATGATCATGTTCTCTCATCTCATATTGAAATATCTTCCAAATCGCTACTGCCGAGCCTCATCTGGATCTTGCTAACTGCTTTATTGGGGCTGATCATATATTTCAGCATAGATAACCCTATGGTCAGGCTAGGGAGCATCGCGGTGACAGCTGCGGCTATTTTTTACTTTATGTACGAACATTTCTCTACAGACACAGGTGTCTCAATAGTAATGACTACCCAAACGGCCGAAATCAGAATTAATATGGGATCTGGTGGAAACCAAAAAGTACTCGGAGAATTCGTTGAATCGATAGTTGTCCAAAATGATGAAGGATCTAAAAAATCTCCAGATCTCAGATCGCGAGTATTCTCCCCTCGCTAGGATCTCTAATTCAATTTCAAATTAGGAATGGCGTCTAAGGTCCATTGTTTTTCGCCCAATTCTTGAGTGTGATAGTACGCAGCAGAAGCGATCATAGCTCCATTATCGGTGCACAGTGATGGTTTTGGAGCAACTACGGGTACTGAACTGGATCTTGCCATTTCCTTTCTTAGGAAACCATTGGCGGCTACTCCACCGCCCAGAATTATTCCTGAGGCCTCATTTTCCCTGGCGGCTTTTACAGTTCGTTGGACAAGACAATCTGTTATGGCGTGTTGGAATGCTGCAGAGTATTCCCACACTTCTAGGGAGGTGGGGGGTCTCATCTCATTTTTTGGATAGAACCCATCAGCTTCAGCTTTACGTGCAACAGCTGTCTTTAATCCACTGAAACTGAAGTCCAAGGATCCTTTAACTGTTGGTCTAGGGAATTGGAAGTCGACCTCACTGGCATGTTGGGCCTGTTTTTCTATGATTGGCCCTCCGGGGAAACCTAAACCTAAAATCTTAGCGACTTTATCAAAGGCTTCGCCGGCAGCATCGTCACGAGTTCTGGCTAACAGTTCGTAATCTAAATGATTTTTCATCAAGACCAGTTCGGTATGCCCGCCTGAAGCGATGAGACAAACTATCGGGAATTTTAATTGAGAATTATGATAGAGCTCCTCCAACCACGCCGCGTAAATATGGCCTTCAAGGTGATTAATTCCGATTAGTGAAGTGTCCCAGGAATAGGCCAATGCTTTCGCAGCATTGACACCAACAAGAAGTGAACCAGCCAGTCCAGGGCCGTGAGTAACCGCAATAGCCTCTATCTCACGATTACTGACAGAAGCTTCCTCTAAGCATCTATCAACCGTGGGGATAATAGTTATGAGATGTTCCCTTGCCGAGATTTCTGGAATTATTCCTCCGTAACGTTCGTGCATATATGATTGGTCGGCAACGACGTTCGAGAGGATTTTTACCCCGTCTTGAACCAGAGCAACAGCTGTATCGTCGCATGACGTCTCTATTCCAAGAATGATCATTTATATATAGTTCAACTTTCCAAATTCTTTCTGAGCTGTTGAATGCCTTCAGTTGGGTTTTTGTTGGGTCCGAAAACCACGCTCCCCGCGACTACGATGTCTGCTCCCGCATGGGCGACTGCGGAAATTGTCTCATGGTTGATCCCGCCGTCGACTTGGATATTAGTTGAAAGTCCTTGTTTTACTATCTGATTTTTCACTTGCTCTATCTTCTGTAAGGAGGATTCAATAAAGCTTTGTCCTCCATAACCCGGGTTGACCGACATAATCAGAATCTGATCCAACTGCGCTAAATAAGGAAAACTTTTCTTGATTTCGGTTTCTGGATTCAAGGCGAGAGACTTGTTCACTCCGAGACTATCTAACTTGGCAAGAGTTTGCCCTATGTCTTCAACTGCCTCAAAGTGCACTGTGATTGACTTCGCTCCAGCGTCCACGAAATCCGCAAAAAACCTATCGGGTTCAATCACCATCATATGGATGTCGAGAGGAAGATTAGTGACTGAGTTGATAGCTTCGATAATTGGTGAACCAAATGTGATCGGTGGCACGAACTGACCGTCCATTACGTCTACATGGATACCGTCAGCACCACCAGCGACAGCAGCTTTGATTTGTGACTCTACTTGACTGAAGTCAAGGGTTAAGATCGAAGGATATATAAGCATTTCAATCCAGTCTAGAATTCTTCAGGCGCTTATGACCTCTTGCGATGGCATCTGAAACCATAGAAGTGGCAGTTCCGCCATAAGTTTGCCTGGCCTCTATTGATGTTTGTGCTGTTATCGCAAGAACATCTTCATCAAATGCCTTACTGAACTGTTTATATTCGTTCAACGTTAGATCGGAGAAGATTTTTTGCTTCAGGATAAGGTAATCAGTCAATTTACTGACGAGTGCGTGACTTTCCCTGAAAGTTAACCCTTTTTCAACAAGGTAGTCTGCGACGTCAGTAGCAAGTAACAAACCTTCTTCAGTTGCCGAACGAGTGTTTTCCACTTTCACTTGCAGCGACGAGAGCATACCAGGGAGCATATCCAGGATGGCGACTATAGTGTCGTCACTATCGAAAAACCCCTCTTTGTCCTCTTGTAAGTCTCGATTGTAGGTTAAGGGGAGACCCTTCAGTACGGTTAATAGACTGAACAGATTACCAAAAATGCGACCTGATTTGCCGCGAGCCAATTCTGCGAAATCCGGATTTCGCTTTTGAGGCATTATGCTGCTACCGGTCGTGAACTCTTCTCCCAACCTAATAAACCCGAATTCTTCTGTACTCCACAAAATTAAGTCCTCAGCTAGGCGAGAAATGTGGACTGCACAAGTGGCTGTAGCGGAATGGAATTCAAGCAAAAAATCCCGGTCAGAGACAGCATCCATACTGTTTTCACTAATGGAGGAAAAATCAAGTTTATCGGCAACGTAAGTTCTGTCTATCGGGTATGGTAAACCCGCTAGAGCTCCACTACCTAGGGGCATTACATCAGCAGAATCTCTTACCCTCAAATAACGCACTTTGTCCCGTTGGAACATTTCAAAATAGGCCAGAAAATGGTGGGACAGTAATACAGGCTGTGCCCTTTGCAAGTGAGTATATCCAGGGATGATTGTCTCGAGATAAGTTTCAGCGAGTGCCAACAAGGTGGCTTGCAATATCTCCAAACGTTCTTCAATGCCCACACATGATTCTTTGACATACATCCGCAGGTCTAGAGCCACCTGGTCGTTGCGGGACCTCGCCGTATGGAGTTTTCCCGCCAGAGCACCAATCTTGTCAAAAAGCCTGCGTTCGATATTCATGTGAATATCTTCTAATTCATTTCTCCAGGGAAATGTCTCATCTTCAATTTCATTCAGTATCGATTCAAGACCAGCTTGAATTTTCGTGGCTTCTTCCGTGGAAATGATTCTTTGCTTGCCAAGCATAGAAACGTGAGCCAACGAGCCAGCAATATCCTGACTGTATAATCTACGATCATAATGCAGGGACCTGGTGAAATCGGTATTCTGGTTATCCAGTTTTCTAAACTCTGGATTATTTGATTGGCCATCAGCAGACATGTCTTACCATCAACTTTAATTCTTCACTGATTTTTTGCTCTATAGACCGCAGATTAACAACCCTGCCATTCATGATATACGAACCTCCAAGAGTTTACAGAATTTTCGATGCTATACTCCTGTTATTCGATGTCTAATACTCCACCACTGCAAAACATGTTGTTCGCTGCCGTTGACCTAGAAACTACCGGTCTCGACCCCAAACAAGATCAGATTATTGAGATTGGCATTCAGATTTTTGATTCGGCAAATATGATGGATCAATTTTCGATGTTGATAGATCCGCATTTGGATGTAGGTATCCCTGCCCATATAACCGATTTGACCGGAATAACGTCTGATGATCTTGAAGGTCAGCCAAATATTGAATCTGTAATGTCGGAAGTAACCAAGTTACTAGAGGGCAAAATTATTGTCGGGCACAATATTGGCTTCGACCTGGGCTTCTTGTCCGCCGCAGGGTTTGAACTCACTGGTAGCGCGTTTGATACATGGGAATTAGCATACATCCTCGATTTCGACAGCCCCGACTATTCTCTGGATACCTTGTTGTCAAGACATAATATCTATAGGGCACAGGCTCATCGTGCCCTCGATGATGCAAAAGCCACCGCAGAGTTATTTCTTCGTCTAAGCGATTTTATAGACAATTTGTCAGATTCCACTATTGATATTGTGAAGTCTCTCTGCATTAAGGCGAGCTTGCCCTTTGATGAGTTATTCGATTCTTCAGTTCAACTACATGCTCTTTCGCCATCTAAGGATCCCTCTGAAGAAAAAGAGAAGTTAAGAAAAATAGATTTACCCAATAGGGGGAGGGATTCAACTTCCGATATCTCTAATATATTTGCTCCCACAGGATCCCTGGCGGCTTATTTAGAGCATTACGAGGAACGGGAAACTCAAAGGGAGATGGCTGAGCATGTCTACGGCGCTTTAACGGACTCCACTAATCTGATGGTGGAGGCTGGGACTGGAACCGGGAAATCCCTTGCTTATCTGATTCCAGCACTAAGATTCTCAGAAAGTACGGGAAAAAGAGTAATAGTTTCGACGAGAACTCTTAATCTTCAGGACCAACTTTTGAATAAGGACGCTCCCCTATCTTTGGCAGCAACAGACCTTCCCGAGTTCAATGAATATCGAGACCCAACTGTGACCGTGCTCAAAGGGCGGGCCAACTATCTTTGTGTTAGGAGATTCGAAAGTGCGGTCTCACAGTCCAGTATACCTAGAGAAAATGGACTTCTTTTAGCAAAATGTGCTGTCTGGATGGAAAACACACAGACGGGCGATTCCTCAGAAATGAATATTAATCGTAAGGACGCTATATCTTTGTGGAGGGAATTATCTTCGGAAGGAGCAGGTCTCTGTCAATTTGCCTCCAAGGAGTGCTATTTGGCGCGGGCTCGACAAAAAGCTAATAATGCGTCCGTAATTTTAACCAATCACGCCTTGTTAATGGCAGATTTGGTCTCTGGTGGTGGCGTACTTCCCGAATACTCTCATTTAGTTATTGACGAGGCCCACCATCTGGAGGATCAGGCCACAGCGGCTATGGGTTTCCAAATCAACCAGTCTTCTTTCAGGGAATTGGTAGATAGGATTCGACCGCAGAATGCTAATATCAGGTCTGCCAATAGATTACTTCAGTCTGTAGTCACATCTGCTAGTACTCGAACTCTGTTGGAGGAACTATTTGCTGAGCTCAATTCAATAAGTGTACGACTATCGGAGACGTCCTCACATACACTTCTTTTAGCCAGTAATTTTGCAACATTAAAATTGGAAGCTGCCGCAAGGGACTCAGAGAGAGTTTGGCGAATTTCTCAGGACGACCGAGATGAGACATTTACACCTCTGAAGTTGGCGGTCCAAAACACATCGCTACTTCTAGATGAATCGGCCGGATGTGTGCGGAAACTCAACGACCTGATTCACGCCGAACAGCTTGCATCGCCTGCACGAGATGTCATAAATGAACTAACAATTCTAATTTCCGACTTGGTTGACCTTAGGATTTCCATAGAAGAATTTGCTGACCCTCCGAGCGAATCGTCTGTTTATTGGATAGACAGTTCGCATGCTAGGTCTGGAACTAGTCTCAATATGGCTCCTATTGGAGTGGACCAGATACTTTCCCAAGATCTATTCAGCGAGAAGTCTTCTGTTGTATTAACTAGTGCCACACTTTCTACTGGAGGGGATTTTGATCATTTTTGCACGCGTCTTGGCTTTACACCGGATGAGGAATATAGACTAGATTCACCATTTAATTATGCCGTCTCCACTCAAACACTGCTGGTAGACGACATCTCTAACCCAGGGACTGCAAGAAATCCGCAGGAAATTATTGAATGTATTGCCAGTACGGCAATAGCTGCCGAGGGTAGTACCCTGGCACTTTTTACCTCAAATGCTGCTATAAAAGCCACCTATTCTGCATTAAGAGCTAGGTTGCAAAAGCACAATATTTTAGTTCTTGCGCAAGGAATCTCTGGGACTCCCCATAGATTGGTTAGACGTATGAGGGAAGAAGATCGACCCGTAGTACTCCTTGGGACTAGTAGTTTATGGGAAGGTATCGATATTCAAGGAGATAGGTTGCAGGCCTTGATAATGACAAGGCTACCATTTGAAGTTCCAACGGATCCGATTTTTGCGGCGCGGTCTGAAACCTATGGAGACAGCTACGCCGCATTCATGGAATATTCCATTCCGAGGGCTGTAATACGATTCCGGCAGGGTTTTGGCAGATTGATTCGTTCTTCAACTGATAGGGGCGTTTTCGTGGTCTTAGATAGCCGCATACTTAATAGAAACTACGGTAAACGTTTTATAGCAGGCCTACCAGATACATCAATGAAGACTTGTTCGATGAACGAGATAGGGGAAAATACGAAAACATGGCTACTGAATTAAGGCTCAATTTGCCTCTTGAGCAGCCTTATAATCTTGCTGAAACACTTTACAGTGGGCAGGCCTTTCGTTGGTCGACCATTCAATCCTTGGAAGAGGAATCCATATACGAAGGAATAATCTATGGTCGGAGGATTACCCTGTGCCAAGAGAAGAAGAACATTTTGGTCACAGCCTACCCAACACGCGAGAATCCATTGTCAGAATCTGAGCTTCGAGGTCTTATTAATTCCTATCTCAGGATTAATGATGACCTGGAAGGTTTTTATAAACGAACTGCCTCAGATGAATATCTTCAGAGCTCCATAAAGACCTATAGGGGTCTTCATTTACTTAAGCAGGAGCCGTGGGAATGCCTTGTAGCTTTTATATGTTCCGCAAACAACAACATTCCTCGAATAAGGCTTTTAATGGATAGAATAAGTGCGGCTTGTGGCCCCGTCATTAATGATACGAAGGGCCTTTACAATTCCTTTCCAGACGCGAAGTCTATTGCCCTCCTTGGGGAGTCCGGTCTTAGGGATTTGGGTCTAGGTTTCAGGGCTAAGTACGTCAATCATGCAGCTCAGATCGTTTCACAGCAACAGCTGAATCTTAAAAAATTGATAGGTTCACCATACTTGGAAGCTTATGAGTCGTTAATATCAATACGGGGAGTTGGGGATAAGGTGGCAAACTGTGTAATGTTGTTTTCTTTAGACCAAGATAATTCTTTCCCAGTGGATGTTTGGATCCGTAGGGTGTTAAGGGAAGAGTATGTGCCCAAGGAGGAAACTGTTAGAGACGTCGGTTTACGTGAGTGGGCACAGAAAAAATTTGGAATGGATTCCGGATACGTTAACCAGTATCTTTTCCAGAAAAGGAGATTGGAAACAAATGTTTAAAGTCTTGAGGTATTGGCAGCTGTAAAGTCCAAGTTAATAATATTCTAGGATTCTACTTGTCTTTATTGGTCGCCCGTCTCAAATAAATCCGAGGCAGTTTCTAAATCTATTTTATTCTCTGGAAAAACCAGCCTGCGCACCGGATAATTTATTTCGATTCCTTCTTTTCCGAACCTTTGATGAATCCTCTTTATGAGTTGGCTTTTAAGCTGAAACGTTCCCGCCCTATCGATCGCTTGTAGGAAAACAAAGAAGTCTATGTTTGAATCCCCAAAATTAGAAAACCCAAAAAATGGGGTAACGTCTTTTATAGCCTGTTCAGATTCTGAGATAAGGCTAGCTGCTTCCTCAAGTGCACATCGTTCAACCGTTGGGAGGTCGGCTTCATAACTAACACCACAGGTAACGACTACGTTCATCGCTGGGGTTGGGCTGTAGTAGTTGGTGACGATACTTTCAGCCATTCTGGAGTTGGGAATTATGACCAGATTGTTAAATCTGCTTCTTATTTTTGTGCTGCGCCATCCAACCTCTTCCACATAACCTGAAGGACCTCCTTCCAGCTCGATGAAGTCACCCTTTTTTAACTCCCCTTCCGTTACAACGTAAGTTCCGGCAAAGAAATTGCTAAGGGTCGGCTGGACTGCAAGAGCGACAGCTAGACCACCAATTCCGAGGCCGGCCAAAATTGGGCTTACCGAAACTCCAAAGCTATCGATGGCAATTAAAACACCAATCGCGTAGATAGTTATGGGTAGAACGCGTCTCAAGGTTGGAAGCAAGGTGTCATCGAAAGTGGTCTCTGTTTTGGATGCTATATTGAACAGATACCATTCAATGAGGGAATCGCAAAGGTGTGCTGTCGTTAAGGTTCCTAGAGCAATGGCCACGAGTTGCCATGTTCCAATGGCCAGATCTCCGCTTCCTGCAATCGAGTAGACTAGGTCACTGGGGATGTCAATAATTATCAAGTATGCCAGCAACAAACCAATTGAAGCCAATAAGAGTGAAGCGGGACCTTGAACAGATTTCAGGACGATTCCAGGAACGGAGAGGGACGCTTTCGACTCCATGCGCCTTATAGCAACCCCAGCAAAAAGTCTAAACGCTATCCCCACGCCCACAAACCCGATTAAGGCAATAAGTGAACTAATCAATCTCACTAGTGAGCTTCCAGTTAAAATTTCATCTAGCATTGGTCATGTCCATCAAATACGTGGGGCTTCCTCGTCAATTGAATAACTGTTTATGCTTAAGGATTCTACACAAGGTTAGAGAACCTTATACCCCTTTTCGAGGGCCATGTTGACCCAATTTTGCATGGATTCTTATAATTCTCTATACAAGAAATCAAAAGGAATGAAAGTTTTGGGAATGGAAACACGTGACAGATAGAAATCAAAATATGTTGGATGAGCTCAAGGAAGAGGCTACTGTAACCCTTGCTAAATGCGAGACTGTTGCCTCCCTTGAGGAATGGAGGGTGACCTATTTAGGCAGGCGAGGTTCCATTTCTTCTGTGATGCGAGAGTTAGGGAATTTAGACGCGGATTCAAGACGAATAATGGGCAAGGCCTCGAATGACCTTAAGACCCTTTTACAAGAAAAATATGAAGATAAACTTCGGCATGTAAACGCGAGTCAAAGTGAAAATGCTGATCTTTCCTCCCTTGACGTAACCCTTCCAGGAAGAATTCCAATGAGAGGCTCAGTCCACCCGACAACGCTCATTGTTCGCGAGATTGCAGAGGCTTTCGCTCCGATGGGTTTTAGAGTTGTCGAAGGGCCAGAGGTAGAGTTAGATGTTTACAACTTCCAGAAATTGAATATTCCAGCCGATCATCCAGCTAGAGATATGTGGAACAGTTTATGGGTTGAATATCCCAATGAAGGAAATTTACAACCCTTTTTACTAAGAACTCATACGTCGCCCATGCAGATACGAATAATGGAAGGAGAGTCCCCTCCCATAAGAGTTATCGTGCCGGGAAAATCTTTTAGATATGAAGCCACAGATGCTACTCATGAATGGCAATTTACCCAAATAGAGGGGCTTGCCGTAGATAAGGGGATAAGTTTTGCTGATTTAAAAGGCACCTTGGACGCGTTTGCCAAAATAATTTTCGGTGAACGTAGGAAAACGAGATTTCGCTGCGACTTCTTCCCATTTGTCGAGCCTGGTGCTGAAATGTCAATAGACTGTTTCAAATGCGAAGGACAAGGTTGCAGGGTATGTAGCAATACAGGTTGGATCGAAATTCTCGGTGCCGGGATGGTACATCCGGATGTTTTGAGAGGGGTAGGATACGATCCAGAAGTATATTCAGGTTTTGCATTTGGTATGGGTGCGGAAAGAATCTCTATGCTTAGGCATGGGATCGATGATATCCGCCATTTTTATGGCAATGATCTGAGATTCCTCCAGCAATTTGCTCAGAAATAAAGGTGAATTCCTAACATGAAAGTCCCAGTGTCGTGGTTGTCTGAATACGTTGACATTAATATACCTATAGAAGAGCTGTCTCATAAATTGACCATGTCGGGCCTTGAAATTGGCTCCGTTGAGGTTGTCGGTGGGAGTTGGGAAGATTTAATAGTAATCGGCAAAATTGTGGATATAAAACCGCATCCTAACGCGGATCGCCTTCAGATCCCTGAAATTGATGTGGGTCTCGAGGAATTGGTCTCGGTCGTTTGTGGGGCCCCAAATATAAGGCCTGGCCAAACAATTGCATATGCCGCTGAGGGAGCGCGTCTCAGAAACCCTAAAACCGGTAAAGTGGAGAAATTAAGGGCCGCAGAAATTCGAGGCGTCTCTTCCTCTGGTATGGTTTGCTCAGCACTTGAGCTTGGACTAGGTGGAAATCATGAGGGTATTTTAGAACTGGACGGGACACTACTACCTGGAACTCCTCTCACCCAGATTCTAGGAGACCATATTTTAGAGAGCGAATTAACACCAAACAGACCTGATTGTCTGTCGATTATTGGTACGGCGTATGAAGTTGCTGCCGTGACCAATCAAATCGTTAAATATCCCGATGTGTCCTACAAAGAAGATGATTGTTCGGAAGAAATTTTCGTGTCAACCAAGGTTGTTGTTGATGATCAGTCACTATGCCCACGTTATACAGGAACACTCGTTCGAAATATCCATGTTCAGACCTCGCCAGATTGGCTTAGAAACAGACTGGAGAAATCAGGCGTCCGTCCAATCAACAATGTAGTTGATATTACCAACTATGTGATGTTGGAAATGGGCCAACCCTTGCATGCATTTGATAGAGCAAAAGTCAAAGGGGACACAATTTTTGTCAGGTCAGCAAGAGATCAAGAAGAACTTAAAACTCTGGATGGACAGGTCAGAAATTTAGCAGAAGATATGTTAGTTATTGCGGATGAGTCAGGTCCTATAGGTCTGGCAGGAATTATGGGTGGTGCCAACACCGAGGTTGACGATAACACTAAGGATGTTTTTTTAGAGGCGGCCAATTTTTCTGCAGCTAATATCCGGCGGTCCCGCACGGCGCTCAACTTAGACACGGAGGCTTCCTATCGGTTCGAAAGAGTTCTTCAACCAGGTATAGCTTTAAAGGCCTTAAAAAGGGCTACTAAATTGCTCGTTGACCTTTGCAATGGGAGAGCGGCTCCAGGTTACATCGATGTTTATCCTGATATTTCTGCCCCAAAGCCTATTACTCTCTCCCTATTAAAACTCGAGCGACTGCTTGGAGCCCAATTTTCTACCTCCCAGGTTTTGTTGGTGTTGGAAAAACTGGGGTTTGAAGAGATAAAACATAGCTCTTCTATGAATGACTTGGTCGACACACTTGATCCAGTTTCCGCGAGAAGTCGAGAGAATATTATTACAGTAACGGCTCCCTATTGGAGATCCGACATAAACATTGAAGAAGATGTTATAGAGGAGTTTGCGAGAATCTTTGGGTATGACAATCTTCCCACAAAGAAGCTAACTTCAGAAGTTCCGGAATACAAACCCAATGACTATTTAGGCTTCAAGGAGGCAATCCGCAACAACTTTGTGGCATCGGGTCTGTCAGAAATAGTTTCGTATGTTGTCTCAACTCGAAAGGACTTAGAGGTTGTGGGTGCTTGGCCGGAAAATGATGAGGCCATGAAGCTTCTTAATCCAATGGACCAAACACGGCCATGGCTAAGATCAAGTTTGCTAGGTAATCTTTGTGAAGGATTGGCAAGAAACCACAGGTTTTCTCCATCAGGGGTTAGACTTTTTGAGATGGGGCATATTTTTGCGTGGAGAGCTAATCAACCTCATGATAGTCTCCCCAACGAGACGGAACAGCTCGTCGGCGGGATTACAGGGTTACGCTCATCAATTAGCCTATGGCAACAACAGGAAGAAGCGGTCGACTTTTTTGATCTGAAAGGCATTTTGGAGGTCGCATTACCTTTGAATGGTCTCAGTTTAAGTTTTTTACCTGCGGACCATTTGGCCTTTAAGAAGGGAGTCTGTGCCTCTATTTCGGTAAATGACCGTGATGTTGGTTATTTAGGTCAAATAAGTGCGAATGTGGCAAACCATTTCGACTTACCGGAAGAAGGAACCTTCATTTTTCAAATAAATTTGTCCAGTCTTGGGGAGACCGTAGATGCAAAACCCAACATGTTTGCACCTATAGCGAGGTTTCCTTCATCTGCCAGAGATGTAGCATTGCTAGCTGACACACACACTTCTTCAGCTGCAATAGAGTCGATAATAGGGGCCCACAGGCTCGTAGGCGGCGTTTTCCCAATCGACTCATATATTGGTGAAGAAATTCCTACGGGACATAAATCTATCACGTACCGCATTATATTTCAGTCTGACACAGGTACGTTGGAAACTAGTGATATAGACAAGGCACAGGCCCAAATAATGCGGAGTCTTAAACATCAACTAAATGTCACTGAACGTTTTTCTTCCGATTAATTAGATTCGACTTTCCAAAAAGAAAATTTACAGTTATGTAACGAGGAAATTATGGAGTCACATAGCCATCATCATGATGAAGATATGTTGTCAGTGGAGGAGGCAAAAGAACGAGTTCTGAAGAATTTTGTCGCCTTACAACCAGAGACCGTGAAGGTGACTCAAGCGGTTGGACAAGTGCTGGCCAACGACGTTATCTCTTATTTAAGCATACCTCCTCTGGATAACTCCGCGATGGATGGTTATGCAGTCGTCGCTGGAGACACATTAGAGGCTGGACCAGACCACCCTATTTACCTAGAAGTCTTGGAGACTGTTTCCGCCGGATCGCTGCCTACAATGGAAATCAGCGCTGGCAAAGCATCAAGAATAATGACTGGAGCTCCGATACCGGCAGGTGCAGACGCGGTTGTACCTTTTGAACTGACTACTGAGACTATGGTTAATTTGAGAGGCCCAGAGGATTCTATCGGCATCCTCACCAGAGTGCTCGAGGGTAGTGATATAAGAGTAGCCGGAAGGGATGTGACCCAAGGGGAAAAAGTTCTCGACAAGGGTTCAGTTGTGAAATCATCAACGGTAGGACTCTTATCCGCCCTTGGGTTAAGCGAAGTATCGGTCGTTAGAAGGCCTAGAGTGGCGATACTTGCCACAGGAGATGAACTTCTTGAACCGGGTTCAGATTATGTAAAGGGGAAAATTTACGACAGTAATACGAGCACGTTAATCGCGGCGGTGGAAAGTGTAGGAGGAATTGCGCTTTCCCTTGGTGTTGCTGCCGATGATGCGGTCACTCTCAGATCAAAACTTGAACAGGCCGCGGACTGTGATTTGATAATTACTTCAGCAGGAGTTTCAAAAGGTGACTACGATTTGGTTAAAGATGTCCTTGAGGAGCAGGGGAACCTGGAGTTTTGGTCTGTTCGTATGAGACCCGCTAAACCATTAGCTTTTGGAAACTTGAATTTTCTAAAACGACCGGACCCGGTACCATTGCTGGGGTTGCCCGGTAACCCTGTCAGTACGTTTGTCGCTTTTGAACAATTCGCCCGCCCAGCAATAAGACTTATGATGGGTAAGCCGCTTTTAGAGAGACCTACTTTAAAAGCCTCCCTCGTCGACACAATACATAATTATGACGGAAGAAGAGTCTATGCTCGAGTTAGTGTTTGGAAGGACGAGGATGCGAGGGTATACTACGCTCAGACAACCGGCTCACAGGAATCTAACATACTTACGGCATTAGCATATGCTAACGGTCTTGGAATTTGCCCTGAAGACGTATCTAAGCTGGAACCAGGAGATATGGTCGAAGTTATGATGCTTGATTGGCCTGAAGAAATGATCTAATTACGACGTAGTAAAAATGCTTAATGGGTAACTGGGGTGTTGCATAATGCCAGATGAAGCAGAAAAGCGTTATTCGTTCACTGGACTTTCTGACCGCAAAATAACTTCAGCGAGTTTGACTTTCTTGTGGAACCATCTCTGCAAGTCCTGTCAGAAACAAAAAGTTAAATCAGATCAAACGGGAAGAGATCTTGTCAATACAATCGTTCAACACTGTTCAAAAGAACTCGATTATATAGACGCAAGGACACCAGTTGCCGAAGCGGTCATCAAAGTTATTTTGAGTGCGAGGAATCGAGGGTTGTCGACAGAGCAGATAGTGAATGAATTGAAGTCTAGGTGGGCTATGACGGCCTTTCCCCGACCGATTTCATCAAAGATCATTGCTCGTCTTATAACGAGTATTGATGGGCTAGATTAGCTATAAATTCACGAATAATCATGAACAGACTCCGACTTATCGCACGCAGATAGTTCATTCTGCGGCGAGTCATCTATATAATACTCCTTGGTTTTTACTCAAAGGAGGATGTTATGCCCCAATCCCTTGCCTTCTTTCAGGGGAAAGTAGTTCCTATCGAAAAGGCGCAAGTGAATGTAATGACTCATGCGCTTCACTACGGCACTGCAGTTTTTGAAGGAATCAGAGGCAACTGGAATTCAACAGACGAAAAACTTTATGTTTTTCGGATGGAGGAGCACTATGAGAGGCTCCTTCAAGGTTGCCGTATGCTGATGCTAAATATCCCATATACCGCTGCTGACCTATGCAAGATAACGACTGACCTACTTCGGCAATGTGGGTATAAACAAGACTTATATATACGGCCTTTGGCATATAAGAGTGAGGAACTTGTTGCAAACCTGAAATTACAGGAAATTGATAGTGACTTTACTTTAATTATGGTTCCATTCGGCGACTATTTGGAATCGGACGGCGCTCTGAAATGTTGTACCTCATCTTGGAGACGAGTAGACGACACCAATGTTCCCCCTCGACTTAAAATCTCTGGTACCTACGTGAACGGTATCTTGGCAAAAACGGAGGCAACATTGGCAGGGTTTGACGAGGCAATAATGCTGACCCAGGACGGATACGTTTCAGAAGGGTCTGGTGAAAATCTTTTTATGATCCAAGATGGATCGATTTTTACACCCCCAGTATCAGATAATAATTTGACTGGTATCACTAGGGATTCAGCGATAAGAATTGCAAGCGACAAATTGGGGTTGGAGGTTATTGAAAGACGGATAAGAAGAAGCGAATTATACTTCGCGGATGAGGTCTTTCTAACTGGTACGGCAGCACATATACAAGCAGTTGGATATTTGGATAATAGGCCGATTGCTTCAGGTGAGAGTGGTCCTATAACCACGGCGATTGATAATGTTTACCAGGAGGCAATAAGGGGTAATCACCCTGACTTTAAGGATTGGTGCACGGCCGTTTAGATTTTACTGTAAAGGGCTACGGCGGTAAGGATCTGGTCGATGGATTTTGCTTTAGCATATTTTCTCAGTTGTTTTATCACCTGCATGGGTGTTCTTCAGGTAGCCTCTGTTTCCTCCCGTACTAAATACCTGAGGCTTTTTGGCCCTCCTTTATTAAGGAAGACACTAGGTATAGGTTTTATAATCATTGCCCTGCCTCTATTCTTCTTAACAGGAGATCGTGTTCTAAGCGATCATGAGGGAGGCCTAGATGCAAATCAACAGGCCGGTATCTTCACTTTCGCTGCATTAATTTCATATCTTTTGACGGCTATAGTTTCTCAGTTTGTATGGAAGAGCAAAATAAATAGCAGTGTACTAGAGCCCTTTCGATCTAGGATTTACGAGTACGATTCTGGCGAACTTACTTTCATAAAACTCCAGGAGAAAAATTGGACAGACTTCAAGCATTTGATTATTGGGCGTTTCAACTCATAAATTCTTTTGCGGGTAGATTCGATGAGTTGGATTTTGTACTGGCGACTGTGGCTAGTGATTTCTTCATTCCAGTAGGTTTTGGATTAATTTTGTTGCATAAATGGTTTTCAGGTACAACGAGCGTTCAATCGATTGGTAACCAGAAGATAGTTCTCTTGTCACTTATTAATATGACGCTTGCTACTGCTCTCGTATTTATTCTGAACCAGTGGTTTTTCCGCGAAAGACCCTTTTCAGCCCATGACGTGAATCTGATATTTTATGAACCCACGGACTCTTCAATGCCCTCAAATTTCGCAGCAGGAACTATGGCTTTGGCATTACCTTTTCTAAAAATTGGATTGAAGCAAACCATAATGGTGATAGTGATGGTTCTAATAGGGTCAGTCAGCAGAATATGTGTAGGTATTCATTACCCATTCGACGTTCTTAGCGGGTTTATTGTTGCAATTTTGGCTATCCCAATTACCTTAACGATCGGAAAGTACACAGATTCTGTCCAGCACCATACTTTACGAATAGCTAGAAGATTGATTCCAACCTAAATAAATCTAGAAACTGGAAGAAATAAGTGAAATAGCCATGGTGGCTAGTCCTAGATAAATCAAAAAACCAACCACATCAGTGATTGTTGTAACCACCACTGCAGAGGAGAGGGCGGGATCTAGCTTAGCCGCTTTTAGAGACATCGGAAGAACTACACCACTTACGCCAGCGACGCAAAGGTTTGCTAACATTGCTACGCCCACAACGAGAGCTAGATATTCATTCCCATGCCAAATTAAAACAATTATTCCGGCTAATAAACCTAGAACGAATCCATGAACCAAGCCAAGACCTAATTCTTTCAAAAGTAAATGCTTGGCATTCGCTGGAGAAATCTCTCCAAGGGCCATAGATCTAACCACTAATGTGAGGGTTTGTGTTCCAACTATTCCTCCTTGACCGGCGATAACTGGAAGAAAAGCTGCAAGTGCGACCACTTGGCCCAATGTAGATTGAAAGAGAGTAATGACCAGTGCCGCAAGACCAGCAGTAGCAAGATTCACGCAAAGCCAGGGCAATCTTCCCCTGACAGAATCCCAGAACGGACCAAGAATCTTTTCTTCCTCTGCTACTCCCACCATGCGATACATATCTTCTGTCGCCTCTTCTTGCAAGACATAGATCATGTCCTCTATCTTTACAATCCCTTCAAGGCGACCTTTCTCGTCCACGACCGGTAAAGTTAAAAGGTTATATCTCTCCATTATCAAAGCGCATTCTTCCTGATCGGTGTCAGCAGAAACTGAAATCACATTGGGATACATTACATCAGCTATATAATCCTCATTTTCCGATGTTACAAGTTGGGAAACGTTCAACCCACCTTTTAATATATTTTGCTGGTCCACAACCAAAATATAGGTGACTTCACTTATATTTATGTCTGATGAAGTTGTTCTTATATATTCAATAGCTCTCCGAACAGTCATAGTTTCGTTGAGTGCAATGTATTGAGGAGTCATGTGACCACCAGCGTCATCATCCTCATAATCAATCAAAGGCAAAACTCCGTTTGCGGCCTTCATTGTTGAGAGAGTTTCGGCTCTTAACTCTCCTGGCATTTCCCTCAGAACATCAGCGGCGGTGTCGGGGCTTGTTTCATCCAGAACATCGGATATATCTGAGACATCCATGTCGCGGGAAATAGTCACGACGTCGTTTGGCGAGAGCTCCTCCACAATCATTCCAAGTCGACGCGGTGTCATCCATGAAAGTATTTTTACCTGTGATGGCCTGGGTAATCTCGACATAACGTCTGCTTGATCGGGAGGAAGAAGAGACGAAAAGATATTCACCGCACGAGCATAGTACTTTTCATCCATCGCAGTTGCTATTTCTTCCGTAGCGGTGCCAATATAATCACTGGCATCTGCTGGCCGAAATATAGTTTCATAGGATGAAGAAGACAAAATATCCCAAACAACTCCGTTGAAAAACGTACTTTCTATCAGAAACTGTGCCGAAGCAGTTTAAGTTTGTTAACCAGATAATTGATAGCTAAATTACGTTCTAAATTCCTCAAATTCCACGATGTGTCTTTTTGTTCCTACTGAGCGGAATATTTTTCCAATTTACCTACATTGAGACCTTCTGCGGGATAAAATTGCCCTGTCCTTAATTCAGTGAGTAGTGAATCTGCGTCTATGATGGGACGCTCGAACACTGTGAGGCTTTTCCCAAGCCCTTGGACGGAATGAGAATCACTACCCCCTGTTCCTGAAATGCCGAGAGTCGTTGCAATTTCTAGAGTGAAAGCGTTTTCCTCGTCACTGTTGGCCCCGTTTGTTACTTCTATGTAATCCATGTAGGAGAACAAATCATGTTTGGCCGCCTCTGATGGAGTTGAAGGGGGAGTGGCCCAGTCTTTGTAGAGCAAGTTGACATTGTAAGGAGGAGCATTAAAGAAATTTCTCATAGGATGGGCCGAGATCAAAGCTCCGCCCTCCCCGTCGACTACTTTTCTTAGCTTATCGATTTTGTGAATGCCTGGGGAATGAGCGTTGAGTCCTATCGCAATGACGTGACCCAATTCAGTTGTTACTTCAAGAGCTGGGATAACAACCAATCCAGAATTTCTAAACTCTTGCTCAACTGTGGCATCATTCCAACCCCCGCCATGTTCGGCGAGGCAAACGCCATCTAATCCAATTCTTTGGGATTCTTCTATGAGTTGTTGGGGAAGAAGTCCACTATCGCTGCTACCTTTTACTGTGTGGACATGAAGATCTATCTTGAACATATAACCTTTCAGACTACGCAACGTAGTTGGTTGGAATTGTCTATTTAACCAGTAAAACCGATCTTATCTATTCAGCCAAAATCGGTAAAAGCCACCCAAGGCACAGTATTGTACTAACTCCTGTTATCAAGAATAGGCGTTTAAAGGTGGGGAAAATTAACGTCCCTAGTATTGTACAAAGAAAAACTATGGCTCCAAGTGACAGTGAATATAATAGATTGGGACTTGCCAGACCCGCACCAGGTCTAGCTTGGTCGAGAAAGGCAAACACAAAAGCGCAGAGAACACCGATACCTGCAAAGGTCGGATTCATTAGGATAATCGTTCCAAATATTAGACGGGACGGGTTTCTAGTCTGAAGTAAATTGCGTACGAAACTATCTTCCCTTCGATATAACAGAAACAATTCCAAACAAAAAAAAGACGTAAAAAGAGAAGCCAATAAGAGGCCAAGAGCAATCCCAAGAACTAAGTAATCAATCATATCGGCACCGGGCCATCAAATACAGGTTCGGCTATGTAAGCTTTAAATCCATGCTTTAGTTCCAACAGAAGTTGCATTGCTCGAGCAGACTCATAGGTATTCACTATTCCATATACAGTGGGACCCGAACCGGCTAAATGTGGTTCCTTCACTCCGATGGCATACATAGCGTCAAATGCTGACGCAACGGATTTGTAGTTCCTTATTGCCACACGATCAAAAACATTGAACAGAAATTCTTCAGGAAAATCACCACCGCCATTCACTCTAGCCTCGATTTTCCGGCTCAGTCCACCAGAAGTAAAATCTGAGGCCTCAAGTAGGGAGTACATAGTCGCAGTTTTATAGGGTATCGCAATTTCTGGTACGCATAAAACGAACCATTTTTGGGGAATTCGTGACATAGCTCTGACGATTTCACCCCTTCCCTGAACATAGGACGTACCTCCTTCAAGAAAAAACGGCACATCTGACCCTAATGAAGCGGCAAGATCGGAAATCTCAGAATTCTTAAGTGAAAGTCCCCACAGATTCGACAAAAGAGTCAGTACGGAGGCAGCATTCGAACTACCCCCTCCAAGCCCACTGGATAAGGGAAGATTCTTATGAATTCTAATCCTGGCGCCATCTGATATTGCGGCATGATTTCTTAGCACCTTAGCGGCCCGCAGGGCCAAGTCACTTTCAGGTTCAAGATCATAACCTGACTGTTCCAGGATGAGGTCAGGGCTGTGCGACACCGTCAGGTCGTCGCATAATGAAATAGTTTGAATGATGCTATTTATCTCATGATAACCATCCTTTCTACGTGCAGTAACTTCCAGGGTCAAGTTAATTTTTCCAAAGGCTTTAGCCGATATCGAGGCTTCTCGGGAATTATTCAACATGAAATGGCCTAACCCACTCTATTGGAGTTTGGGAGTAGGGCCATCTCTTTAGCACCCTCGAAGAGGTTCTGTAATTCCAGAAGGTTTAAAGTTCCCGGTCTTCTCATTGGTTCGATGGTGCATCTATTGAGCAAATCACGGGCAGAGGATGGATCTATTTCAAGCCCCATGCTCACGGAATTATGGATTTGCTTACGTGGTGAACGAAAAACGGAAGTAACAAAATCGAAATAGAGGTCACTTTCCTCGAAGGCGACCGTAGGGTTCACTAGTTTGTTAAGTCTAATAACTGCTGACATGACCTTCGGTTGGGGTCGAAAAGAATGAGGTTTAACGGAGAAAAGAAATTTTCCAGAGACAAAAGCCCCAAGAAAAGAGCTCAGTATCGTGCTTTTACCCTCCAAAGGGATAATGTTTCTAGCGACTTCTCTCTGAAGCATCACTACCGAGTAAAGAGGGGGATTAGGTCTGGCTAAGAAATTCCTTAAAATTTTTGTCCCTACGTTATAGGGGAGATTTGCAACTAGGCCATAAGTTTCCCCGTTACGGTAAAAATCGGCCCCGGACCGTTTTGAAGCATCTTCGTGAATGACGATAAGGTTTGTTGGGTTCGGGAATTTCTTAAGGGGGCCATCAACTAAATTTTTATCGATCTCAACTGCTTTGACAATCGCGCCGGAGTTTAGAAGCTCTTGGGTCAGATGGCCTTTTCCAGGGCCGATTTCCAGAACATGCTCTCCAGGTCTGAAATTAGCGCTTTTGACAATCCGTCTAACTACTGCAGCGTCATGTAGAAAATGTTGACCTAGTGCTTTTGTCGAGCGATGTTTGTTCATGAAGATCAATAATGGTTTATTGAGTAGTCCCTCATTTTTAGCATAAAAAAATGCCCTGAAAACGGATCGTGCACCTCTCGTCGAACCAAGGAATCAACATAGCAAAAGAAACCTGCTCAAATCAGGTAATCCTGCAACACCCGAAAGGCACTGCTTACCGCTGCTTTCTTTCGAATCTGACGGGGTTCACAGACTTTCGCCGCGCAGGACCCGACTCTCAATACAAACTTCTCCTACCAGAGGAAGACTCACTCAGCCCTCGGATTGGAATTAAGCCCCGTTGGAGCGGATTACGAGTTGAGGGCACCGCTAACTCCCCGCCTAGCACGACCCGAAATCATAGTAGGGCAGCCCCAAAAGACTGTCAACGACTTTAGGCACATGGGGAAGGGGAGACTCGAACTCCCACGCCTCTCGGCACATGATCCTAAATCATGCTCGTCTACCAATTCCGACACTTCCCCATCCAAGAGATTATAAAAGACATCCGTTGCGTTCGCATTAAAAGATAAAAAATAGGTTTTAAAGTGCGTAGAATAAGTCTGTGGAATTGTTACGATCCGCTAGGAGTTAAAAGAAAGGAGTAACCGATGTACCTTGGTATACAAGGACTGATGCCGGAGGATCTCAGAGAAGTCGACGACACCACGGTTAAAAAGATAAGAGATTCCGGATTTTCCGGTGTCGCTTGCCGATATTTCGCGCCTGATGATGCAACCAAACCTGAAGTTTTAAGACTTCGAGATGTGCTTAATTCAGGAGGGATAGATCCGTGCCAGACCGTAGCACAGCATGCTGACATAATTTCGTCTGATGAACAAGAACGTCGGTCGGGTATTGAGTCAATGCAAAAAATGTGTGAGGTATCTAGCTGGTTGAATGCTGGTAACTTATACGTTAGGCCGGGTAGTGTTAACCCAAATGGCTCGTGGTGGGCACATCCGGAGAACTTCAAAAAGGAAACCTTTGAAATCCTTGTAGAAAGTATTAGAGAAATTTGTCGAGCGGCTGAGCATTTCGACGTTATGTTAGCTGTTGAAGGGCATACTCTCTCTATTTTGGATTCTCCAGAAGTAATTTTGGATCTAATTTCGAGGGTAGACTCCCCTAAACTTGGATTCAATATGGATCCGGTTAATTTTATAGGTTCTGTAAGAGACGCCTATTCGAATACAGTGGTTCAAGATAAATTGTACGAGGTCCTCGGTAACCACATCGTCTGTGGACATGCAAAAGATTTCTTTATCGAGGAGAGATTAGTACTTCATATTGAGGAAACAGTTATTGGGGAAGGTATTTTAGATCAGAGGACTTTCCTTTCCGGGTTTGAAAAATACTGTCCAGACGGGTACGTACAAATCGAACATTTACCTGAAGAGCAAATCCCCTTAGCCCGGAAGAGTCTTTATGAAACAGGAATCCAATGTGGAATCACTTGGAAGGGCCTAGACGAGTAGATGGTCGCCTGAGGAAATTGAATTAACACTTTTCAAACAGAGGAGTAGATAGATTGTTGTTGACAGGTAAGAGAGTCATTGTTTCAGGCGGGGCCACAGGAATTGGTCGCGCAGCGGTTGAAGAATGTTTAGAACAGGGTGCTTCTGTGGCTTTTGGCGACATCAATGAAGTGGAAGGGAGATCTCTGGAAGATTCTCTTACATCCAGGGGAAAATCAGTCTTTTTCATCCCAACTGATGTATCTCGTGAAGAGAGTGCAACCCTTTTTGTTGAAAGTGCTGCTAAGTTGCTAGGTGGAGTCGATTGCTTATTGACTGCAGCAGGGATAGCCAAAAATGCTTTGGTTGATATCAACGATTATCCTAATGAATCTTGGATTGATCATCTTGAGATTAACTTGACTGGTACCTATTACGTGGCGAAGAAAACCGTCGACTTCATGAAAGAACAACAAAAAGGAACAATAGTGTTGATTGCATCAGGAGCCGGCGTAAGCGGGCCTAGCAGCATAATTGCTTATGGGGCCACAAAGGGTGGCGTAAATGGCTTGGGTATGACTATGGAAGCCCAATTACAAACTCATGGGATCCGTGTCAACGTGTTATGTCCTGGAAATATAGAAACTCCCCTCAAATTGGGGATTATTGATCAACAGGAGGAGAAAATAGGCATTGAAGCTCACAAAGAAGAGCAGATTAAAGGTTTGGGCGACCCCGCAGGCGTAGCATCCGTAATATCATTTTTATTGTCTGATTCGGCGGAATACGTTACTGGGGCCATTTTCACTAAGTAACGAAACGATCATCCAGCTGACACTAGACCCATTCGTGCTTTTCAAGAAATGTTTGGACGATTCGATTGAACATTTCTGGCCTCTCATAATAACTAGAGTGACCTGCTTCTTTGATGGATTTAAACTCAGAATGTGGGATAAGCTCAGCAGCAATCCTGATGGTTTCAGGGTGTACCAGAATATCGTCTTCCCCTGTGACAAACAAAGTTGGGATATTTAACTTGTTAAATTTCTCATGAGTCGAGCGACCTATAAGATGTTTGGGAACCTCTAGAAAGTCTGACTTATGGGGCGGATTCGACCTCATTATCTGCCTATACAGGAAGCCTTTTTCTTTTTCTTTCTTTACAAATTGAGGTGATAAAGCTCTGACTGCACCTGCCGGATGGTAAGGTGGTTTGGATTTATGAATCTCTCTCACCTTTCTAGCCTCTTCATTATCCGACCCGCCATTACTTCCAGACAACACCAGTGCTGAAACTCTTCCAGGATTTCTTAGAGCAAACATGGATCCTGAGCGACCGCCCATTGAGTGGGCGACAATAGCTACTTTCTGGAAATCGAGATGGTCGAGTAGGCCTTTTAGGTCATCTGCAAAAGCCCCGCGACCTACTGGGGGAATCTCATCGTTCGTCCTTCCAAAGCTTCTATGGTCATAGATAACGCATGTGTAAGACCTGGAGAAGTACGGTACCTGCTGCCACCATGATAAGTGATTTCCACCAGAACCATGGGCAAAAATAACAGGAGGTCCCGTTCCATGGATTTCATAATAGATTTCAATATTATTTACAGGAGCGTATGGCAATGAAAGCTACTCCAAAAATCGATCAACGTCAGATTCCGTTGGGATACGACATTGGATAGATTTGCCAAACCACTTGTAACGCCGAGTGGCTACAAATTGGTAACAAAAATCCCTAATAACGCGTGGAACTAAGTAAAGGAATCTTGCAAACCTATAACCACTCCCCATTTTTATCAGGATGGCGATCACCGCGTCTGATTTTATTCTTGGCCTATTATCATCAAAAAATATAAGACGAAATTCCCCCGTCTGGAGTGAGGGTTCAATTCCTGCAGTGTCCATTAATCTTTGTCCTAGGGAGGATTGGGCAGTTAGAAATTTAAAGGAATGGTCGGTATCTTTTTTGATCAGAAAATCTACCAGTGAATTACATAGTACACATACTCCGTCAAAGATAATAACGTTATTAAGATCATGAACCTGGTTCATATGATGTCCCACATGTAATCTAAGTTGACACTAGAAATATACCGGAGGCGACTCTAAAGGTACTTGATGACCCTTCTTAAAGACCATGTTCAGGTCTCGAAGGTTATTTACATCCTCAAGTGGATTGGAATTTAGAACTACGATATCAGCGTACTTACCGGGCTCCAATGTGCCGTATTGGTCATCAACTAGGCAGACTTCAGCGGAAGTTAGGGTTGCCGCAGTAATTGCCTGGTGCGCTGTCATTCCACATTTAACCATCATCGCCACTTCTAGCAAGGCACCAAAGGGAAGATCCAGGTCAGATCCACATGCTATTTTAACCCCGGCTTTTATTGCCTTACGAAATCCTTCGGCATGTCCTTCGGCTGCATCTATGGCCCTCAGTCTGTATTCTTCGTCAATGGGATTAGCTTCAGCCCAGTTCTGTTCAAAATCGTTGTCGGCATAGGTGGTTCCCCTATTCATATGGGTCAAACTTAACGTAGGAACAAAGAATGTGTTAGAAGCAGCGAGCAATTCCACGCATTCATCGTCCAACATATATCCATGTTCTAAGGTATGAGCACCGTAATTGATCGCTTTAATTATTCCGTCTTTTCCTCCCGCGTGTGCAACAACTTTAAAGCCCCTTTGTGAACATAAATCAAAGGCCGCTTTCATTTCGTCGTCCATGGGAAATGTGTTTGGCATTTTGTCCCAAGAAGGACCCATTACACCCCCTGTCAAATTTAACTTAATGAAGTCGACACCATGCTTTATCTGATCGCGGATGACTTTTCGGTATTCGGTAACTCCGTCAACTTCCAGCGCGCAACTGCTTTTTAGGAAGTGTCCTGCTGTCGTTGTTATAAACCAGCCGCATGTGTACAAATCAGGTCCTAAAACAGCGCCGGAATTGAAAAAATTCCTCCAAGCGACGTCAATGAATTCCTTTTCCCCAACAACTCGGAGCGAGGTTATTCCCAACTTAAGAGCCTCACGGCAGTTAATACCGGCCCTGATAGTCCTTTGAGAAAGCATCTCCTCTTTCGCCTCATGATCTGGAATTCCTTTTCCTATATGGGTATGGACATCCCAGAGTCCAGGGGTTACGTATTTCCCTTTCAAATCAAAGACATAATTCGCTCTCTGCAAATCTGATTCTTTAAGAGAAATATCGATGATGCGTCCAGATTGAACAAATATATTTCCTGGTCTAGGTTCGGGATCTAAAGCATCAATGATTTGTCCGTTGGTTAAGACATGTATCTCGTTTGACATAATCCCTACACTATCCTTATGTATTATTTAAACTTAATGAATCGCACATGAAACAGCAGCTACCCTGCCCAATTATAGAGTTTAACCTGCCGGATTTGCCCAATTGATTCCATGAAAGCCTGCCTGGCATAGATCGCTGTAAATAGGAAAATTTTCCTAGACCGCGCCCGAATTACACTAATGACCTTAGCATCAATTATAGTATTTTCTAAACCAAGGATTGAATATGAAAACAACATGTGAGGCTATAGTTATCGGTGGTGGGGTAATGGGTGCGAGCATTTTATCGAATCTTGCCTCCGCAGGGGTAACTAATACGATTTTATTGGAGAAATCAACTATTGGTGCCGGATCCACCGGAAGATCCTCCGGAGCAATAAGAATGCATTACTCCACCCAAGTTAATGCCTCTTTGGCCCACGAGAGCCTGAAAGTATTCGCTAACTTTTCTGACCTGGTGGGAGGAGATGTTGGTTTTGTAAACACCGGATATATGGTCTTTGCTCCTGCAGAGGCTACACAGGGATTTCGCGAGAATATATCCATGCAGCAGTCAGTTGGCATATCAACAAGAGAGATTGATCATGTTGAGGCGGCAGAACTAGCCCCAGCCTTCAAGATAGACGAAGGAGAACAGGTCGCATGGGAAGAAGATTCCGGACACGCTGATCCTTCTGCTACAGCACTTGCCTACATAAATCACGCTAGGGCATGTGGTGCAACCATATATCTAGACACCCCCGTGATAGACATCAAAATTTCTGAATCTGGCTCTCACAAGATCAAGACTGAAAAAGCCTGTTTTGAGTCAAACACGGTGATCATAGCTACAGGGCCTTGGACTAGCGGCATCTTAGAGAAAGTGGGTATTTCCCTACCACTACTACCAACTAGACATGAAGTGTTTTTAATAAAAAGGAATCAAACTAAACTCCCAACGCATCCTGGGGGAGGAGATATGACAAACCTTATATATTTTCGACCAGAAGGTCATGACTTAACATTGGTCGGAAATGGAAATCACGAGGAGACAGCAAACCCCGATTCCTATAATCAAAAATACAGTCTTTCCTATGCGGCAGAAGTATGGACTCGCTTGACTAAGCGAATACCATCTCTGGCCGACGGTGAGCTATTTACCGGATACTCCGGTCTATATACAACGACACCTGACCTGCATCCTATTATTGACTCTGTAGACGGTATAGATGGCCTGTTTGTCTGTTCCGGTTTTAGTGGACATGGATTCAAACTTGCTCCGGCCGTGGGCACGGTTATGGCCGAGCTCATCACACAGGGGGAATCGACTACTGTGGACATAGCTCCGCTTAAAATGAATCGATTTGCAAATGGTACGCTCAACACAACGAAATATTCGTTCAAAGTGATTGCCTAAAAGACAAGTATGTTCAGAACAATTTTATCCGGTTATAAATACTGGACACTCCCTGTGTCAGAAGCGTTCTGAATGGCATCGAGCAGCTCATGCCTTTTTACCGCCGATTTGAAATCAGGTTCAATTCCTTCACCGCTAGATACTCCGTCAGCAAAACGTTGCCATAGCTGGGCAATATTAAATGCTGGCCCTTCAGGGACAGTCGCTGGCACCGTCACATAGGAGCTATCTATATCAATTTCCTTTAAACTTCCATCCCCCGGTTTTCCGCCATATAAATGAACAGATCCGGTTGAGGGAGATCCATTACTCTGGACGGATAGGGTCCCATCAGTTCCGTAGATATCAAACCTGTACCCCGAACCATGATATGGAATAGCACTCACCTGGGCCGACACTGTTACACCATCTCTCAAAACTCCATTAATGGAGATGGTATCCGGGGAGGAAACATCCACCATTTCCCCCGTATCAATGTCTTTCCACTGGGGAGCTCTAGTGCTGACATTGGCTCCGATTTTTTCAAACTCTCCGAGACACATGCACAAGGCGTCAATGGAATGGCCAAAGGGTATTGTTAGGGTCGTTGCGCCGAGTTCTACATCCTTCTGCCAAGTCCGGCCAGTCGGGCGAGAAAGAACACCAGACATGAATTGGCTCAAATTGGCAGAGAGAACATTCCCAACGTACCCGTTTTGAATCATATCTTTCACCAGCATGAACACAGGCGCTGCCCTGGACTGGAGACCCACCATGGTGAAAATACCCGCCTGATCGGCAAGTTGAGCCATTTTTTGTGCCTCGACTAGATTTGCTCCCAGTGGCCATTCTGTATAGGTGTGCTTGCCCGCCCTAATTACGTCGCAGGTAATTTGGTAATGCTTTGGAACTCTAAGAACTACCGCGACTGCATCTAAATCGGCCTGTTCCAACATATCCAGATGATTATGAAAAGCAAGTTCAGCACCGAATTTTTCGGCCGATTCTTTGGCGGTTTCTTCATGAGCTGTGCAAACTGCTACCAAATCTATGTCAGTTAGCTCTGCGATTGCCGGTGCATGGGCTCTGGGCGTCCAGCCATATCCCACATTAGCTCCAATAATTCCCAATCTCAGTTTTTTATTTGGCATAACCATCTTTCTCCCCGTATATAAGTTCCAATCTCGACGTTCATTAAGAGACGTTAACAGATAGATCTTCTAAATTTTAATGAAGAGCAGAAAATGCCTCTTCACCATGTTCCTTTGCAATTTTTAGCCCGATTTTGTTAGCTGATAAACAGGCATCCCTGAGAACGGAATGGTTCAGTTCCATGGGTTCATTGCCTATGATCGAAGAGTTGAGGGCGGCTTCAACAATCTCGTCCAGAGAATCTTCTACATTCCCCTTTAATCCTACTTGAGAGAGATTGACAGGTAGTCCCACTTG
>Ga0209034_10000012_pt1 | contig 83131 bp, 77 predicted proteins | sample MarorgKNORR_S2LV_2_FD_188219 | JGI IMG/M metagenome (GOLD analysis project Ga0209034, IMG submission 188219) | Marine microbial communities from the Southern Atlantic Ocean, analyzing organic carbon cycling - 250m_A/KNORR_S2/LV (SPAdes) (version 2) | ecosystem: Environmental > Aquatic > Marine... | reverse complement strand
TTGCTAACGGACTGAGAGCCGATCATTTGGCTCATTGGAGTTACTAATGGCGGATATCCAAGGTCTTTTCTTGTTCTGGGGATTTCTTCCAGAACTTCATCCAATTTGTCTATGGCGTCTGCTTCCCTAAGCTGTGACAGTAAATTGCTAGCCATCCCACCGGGTATCTGGTGGCTTAGGACCTTTGCATCTATAACAGCTGCCTTTGGGCTTTCCAAATGGTGTCGGTACTTCGGAAGGATCGATTCGAGTTGATCTCCCAATTGAAGAAGTTGTTCTAAGTCCAGCTTAGGGTCATATGGAGTGCCGCTGAGGGTGACAACCAGAGGTTCGATTGCAGGTTGAGAGGTACGCAAGGCTAGGGGAGCAAGAGATGTATCAACCACATCTATACCAGCTTCTATAGCCTTTAATACACTCATTGACGCCATTCCGCTCGTATAGTGTGAGTGTAACTGAAGCGGTACGGAGATTTTGCTTTTGAGGCCCTTTACAAGATTATAGGCATCGTATGGCGCTAGTAGTCCTGCCATGTCTTTGATGCATATACTGTCGGCTCCCATGGATTCAAACAACTCAGCTTTGGAAAGATAGTAGTCCAAGCTGTAGATAGGGCCACCCATTTTTCCGGATTCAGTGACTGAGTAGCAAAGGGTCATCTGAAGATGTTTTCCAGTGTTCTTAACAGACTCAGCAGCTTTGCTGAGATTCCATTCGTCATTCAAAGCATCAAACACCCTGAAAACGTCAATGCCATTTTCTGATGATCTCTCCACGAACTCTTGGACCACATCGTCAGCGTAAGTTCTGTAACCGACTAAAGATTGGCCTCTTAGAAGCATGGAAAGTGGTGTGTTGGGCATCAACTCTTTGAATTTTCTGAGGCGATCCCAGGGATCTTCGCCAAGAAAACGAGTTGCCGTGTCAAAAGTGGCTCCTCCCCATACTTCCATGGAATGAAAGCCTATTTGGTCCATCGCAGCGGCCATTGGCTCCATATCTTCCATTCTTAGTCGGGTGGCAAGCAAGCTTTGATGTCCGTCTCTGAAAGTAGTGTCTGTTATTTTTATGGGGCTTTGAGTCATTTCATGATCCAGTTAAAAGTTATATGTTGATGTCCTGTTCCAGCCCATCGACTTTCTTGTGTATGCCAGAGGTAAAGACCCCTTTAGGGATACTTTCCAAGGGGGGAGAGAAAGAGAAGTTTTAAATTGTGGTTTGGTTTCGTCGCTCAAGTATGCATTTACGGCAGCGACTATGGCGGCGATTTGAGCTTGTGTTGGCTTGCGATCTGAACTTCGTGTAGACGGTGGTGTTCTTGAATGTCTCAAAGAGGTATGCTCCCGTGCTTTTTGGGGGGTAGAGTTTCTCTTTTGTTTTCTAACATCTGTAGAGCTCTTATTATTTTTCTCCTAGTTTTGGAAGGCTCTATAACGTCATCGATGTATCCTCTACTAGCAGCGATATAGGGATTCATGAGGCTATTCTCATATTCATTGACCAATTCTTTTCGTTTTTCCTCAGCATCTTCGGAATCCCTGAGAATGGACCTGTGGATGATGTTAACTGCACCTTCTGCACCCATTACTGCTACTTGCCCCGTTGGCCATGAGTAATTCACGTCACCCCGCAGACTTTTGCTACTCATTACGATGTATGCGCCTCCGTATGCTTTACGGGTGAGAACGCTTATCTTCGGCACGGTAGCTTCCGCATAAGCAAATATTAATTTTGCACCGTGTCTTATTATTCCGCCATGTTCTTGGGATGTACCAGGTAGGAATCCTGGCACATCTATAAAGGTTATGATTGGTATGTTAAAAGCGTCACAAAATCTGACAAAGCGTGCGGCTTTTACAGAAGCATCTATATCCAAAACTCCGGCAAATTGATTCGGCTGCTGAGCCACTATTCCAACAGTGTTTCCATTCATTCTTGAAAACCCTACAAGAACGTTTCCTGCAAAATTCTGATGAACTTGCATAAAGTTTTTTGAGTCCACCACGGCTTCAATTACATCTAGCATGTTGTAAGGGTGGTTGGAGTTATCTGGAATAATGGTATTAAGTGACTCATCATCCCTTTCAGGATCGTCTGTGGAGACCATGGGAAGGGGGTTTTCCATGTTGTTTTGAGGTAGGAAACTAAGAAGTTCCCTTACTCGTAAGATGCAATTGTTTTCATTGTCATCCAGAAAATGGGCAACTCCACTTTTCGCTGTATGAGCTTCCGCTCCTCCGAGTTGTTCGTGAGAGACTTCTTCACCAGTAACCGACTTTATGACATCAGGGCCAGTTATATACATCTGGCCTACGCCTTTTACCATAAATATGAAATCTGTTAGGGCAGGGGAGTAGGTTGCGCCACCAGCCGCAGGACCGAGCATGACTGATATTTGAGGAATGACCCCTGAAGCTAGTACGTTTCGGTTGAATATTTCGCCGTACCCCGCGAGGCTGTCAATTCCTTCCTGGATTCGTGCTCCCCCTGAGTCGATAAGACCTACGATGGGTGCCCCGTTTTCCATGGCCATATCCATGACTTTACATATCTTATTGGCAACTACTTCGGATAGGGAGCCCCCAAAAACCGTGAAATCTTGAGAGTATACGAATGTAAGTCTTCCGTTTACCTTACCGTACCCGGTGACAACAGCGTCACCAAGGTATTGTTGCTTGTCGAGACCGAAATTCGTGGAGCGATGGATTACAAAAGGATCAAGCTCTTCAAAGGACCCTGGGTCAAGGAGAAGATCTAAGCGTTCTCTTGCCGTAAGCTTTCCGCGGCTATGTTGTGCTTCAATCCTTCGAGTCCCTCCTCCTTGAAGGCTTTTTTCTCGGAGTTGCAACAGTTCATCTCTTTTCTGTTCAGTTGGTCCTTGAGATGTCATTAAAATTCTCCAAAATTTTGCGTCACATCCCATCAAAAATATCAGATAATAGGGAAGTGTTACAAGGAATCTATATCCCATGTGGCATGAGTTTAAAGAAGTCGTTAAGTATGTGTGACAGGGAGAATCTATTTTGTTGTGGGGTGATAAAACCTATGTCATGGGTATATTGAATACAACTCCGGACTCTTTTTCTGGTGATGGCACAGGATTAGATGTACGTCACGCGGTGGAAAAAGGTATTGAATTTGTAAAAGAGGGGGCGGATATTCTTGACGTCGGAGGTATGTCTACGAGGCCGTCGTCTATGTACGGAACTGTCGATGTGGTATCTGAGGAAGAGGAAATATGTAGGATACTTCCTGTTGTAAGGTTGCTAGTATCCGAAGTTGATGTGCCCATTAGTATCGATACTTACAGATCATCGGTAGCTACTGTAGCTCTCTCAGAAGGGGCGACAATCGTTAATGATATATGGGGATTAAAGAAGGATCCTTCTATGTCTTCTCTCGTCGCAGAATCTGGTGCATATATTGTACTGATGCACAACACAGGTGATCCTAGGTATGAAGACGTTGTATCTGACGTGATATCCGACCTAGAGGGTACTGTTGCAAAGGCGATTAAGTGTGGAGTAGATCCTACTAAGATCATTATTGACCCAGGAATAGGATTTGCAAAGAATTCCGAGCAGAACCTGGAGATCATTAGGCGGCTAGGTGAATTTAAACGATTGGGTTACCCGATTCTAATTGGAACCTCCAGAAAATCTACTATCGGGACAGTTTTAGACCTTCCTGTAGATCAGAGACTTGAGGGGACCGCAGCAACTGTAGCCTTGTCGATAGCAAATGGAGCTGATGTTATACGTGTTCATGATGTTAAAGAAATGTCACGGGTTGCTACTATGACGGATGCGGTTGTGAGAGGTTGGAGTCACTAACTGTCATGGGTCTAAATGGAGATGTATATATTGGTCTGGGTTCTAACATTGGAGACCCTGTTAAAAATTTGAAATCGGCTATCTCAGCTATTGCAGAAATATCAGATTTTCTGGTTCCTTCGAGCGTTTACGTGTCCTCGGCTGCTGGATTTACAAGTCAGCCCAATTTTTTTAATGCGGCCTGCAAAATTGGCACTACTTTAAGTCCATTCGAGTTGTTGCATTCTCTTTTATTGATTGAAAATCAGTTGGGGCGAAGCAGGGCATTTGTAAATTCCCCTCGTCTAATAGACTTAGATATTCTTCTATGGGGTGATCTGAGACTAGAAGCACCACATCTTAGAATTCCTCATCCACGTCTTCACGAACGTGGCTTTGCTCTTGCTCCTTTACTGGAAATTGACTCTTCGTTGGTACATCCATATTCCCATATTGAATTGAGGGATTTTTATGAACGGCTACCAGCGGCTGAAAAACCTTTGGCGCTAATAGTATGAGAGTTGTCGACTATCCCTACGCGCCTCCCGAGTCGGGACTAAGAAAATTTGGGATTCCATCCTTTACAGGGAAAAAGAGACCGCACGTGTCGCATATTAGTCGTCCATTAACTATTTCTGCTGCACCTTCTTCATCGGATTCAATTCTTAGATCTCCCTTACAGTCGGGGCAAGCCAATATTTCTAAAATTTCCTTATTCATCGCCTTATAACCATCCGGTTTCATTCACTTCATTATCCAACAGTAACTTCATACATAGACCGCAGCACGCTTGAAAGTAGATAAACTATTAAACCTAAAACGATAACCAGGTTATAACCAGCTAGTAGTCGCAATATGTTTCGCTTAGGGTTTCTGGGAAAATTTTGGATTGATCTGTAATTCCATGCTGTGTGCCTTTTGGCCCTTATTAGATAAAACATGACAGTGACCAGTGATAGCTTAATTCCAAGTACTATTAGATAGTTCACCCCTAATGTTCCCGGAGTTAGTCGCTCAAATGTCATCACAGCCCCAGTTGCTAGCAAGACGAACAGACATGTGTCTACTAATGTTCGGAACTCTGCGGATACATTTTTGTTGATTCTAGAGTCACTGACACCATTTTTTTTCACAGCGGGTCTCAGTACTACAAGCCAGAATATGCCTCCCCCAATCCAGGCGGAAGCAGATACAAAATGTGCCCATCTCACCGCTATATGAAACCACGATGCCAAGTCCAAATTAAGGTTTCTCAATCTTTAGTAGAGTATCTATAATTTTCCTCAATTGTTCTGCTTTTATTTCTCCCTGCCAACTCTTGTATATGTTTCTTTCTGAGTCAATGAATACTGTGGTTGGGAATCCAGTTACACCATAGTCAACCGCTATGGAACCGTCATTGTCAGGGCCCACAGCGTAGCTTATAGCTGACTCCGTTACAAAATCACTTCCATCAGACACAGAATCTAGCCCAATCAGTTGAATACCGACTATGTCCACTTTATCTCTGTATAGTCGATAAACCGAATCTATGTCTGGCATTTCTTTGACACAGGGCGGACATGAAGGGAACCAAAAGTTTAGGATCAGTGGTTTCTTAGAGTTGTCGTCGAGGTTAAATGTAGTCCCTTCTTTGTAAAATTTGGTTTCGTATGTGGTGATTGAAAAATAGGGAGCTTTTGGATTTACAAGTTGAGACTGGCAAGCAACACAGAGGAAAAAAAGAGTGGTTGCAAGTAGCAAACCATATGTATGGAAGTAATTAAAAATACGCATCATTGAATAAGTATTAGGCCCCGTGGTTAGAGCGTATTTGATTGGGAGTGTTCGGATATTAATAATTTACCCTTATTAAGTAGGATTTCTCTTTTTTCACCCGTAACCCCTCTTTCTGTTAGGTAGGTTTCTAAAGCTTCTAAGGGTTCTATTTTTTCGGAAAAATTCTTTCCCAAACGATTTCTTGACTCGCTTATCAAGTTTTTTCTAATAGTTGCGACAAGGTGACTTTCTTCTAGAGAAGTTCTTATTAATCTTTCATCGATCTCTTGGTATTTTGACGCTGGTGTGTCGATCAAAACCTGAACTATGGCTTCGCGTACATCGTAATTAGTAATTTCATTAATAACGGTTTGTGTAGGGTTTGAGTCGCTATCGGTTATGGTTGATTTTATAGTTAAGAACTTTCTGGCGTTAACCTCTACGAATTTATATGACTGTTCTCTTTTGCCGGGTGATTCACTTGGATCTAAATCTATTACACAGAATCCCTTTGTGTCTTTTTCCTCTCCAAAATCAATCCTTTGTAGACTTCCAGGATACACAACGCGAGGGGTAATATTTAGTTCCTGATGTCTGTGTATGTGTCCTAACGCTACGTAGTCAAATTGTGGCAGTGCTATGGAGCTTTTCAGAAGTAAGTAATCTTTTCCCAACATCATTGATATCTCTGAACTGGTTTTGGCGGAATCTACAGAGAGGTGGCCTGCTAAAACGGCCGGTATCGATGGGTCCAAGGCTTCTGCATTACTCTGAATTGCCTGGGTCAGAAGAGTTTCTATCGATTCATTTAATCTGGAGGGGTCGTTTTCCCCGATTCCCAATGATGACATGAATTGTCCCTTTCTTATCCAGGGAACTGACACGATCTGTAGAGGTCCGCTTCGCGTTTCTACCAAGTGTGTTTTAAGGGTATCTCCAGTGTGAACATTTCCCACCCCCAAGGTTGGAAATATATCGAGCGCAGTGGCCGGACCAGGAATATTAGGAGCATCGTGATTGCCAGCTAAAAGAAACACCTGGATATCATTAGTGGCTAGTCGTGATATACGGGCAGCAAATTCTCTTTGATGTGTCTGGCTAGGGTTGCGACTTTTGTACGCGTCACCACAGAATAGAACTATGTCAGCCTGATGAGAAATAGAATAGTCGACAACTTCATCCAAGGTGTTCAAAAAATCTTGGAGCCGACTTGATGTTTTCGTTACTGGATCGGGACGACCATAATTTTCGACTCCAATATGTACATCGGCTGTGTGTACGATTAGCATCTACTCGTATTCTCCTCAGTCGCCAATCAATAGACTAGAAATCTCCCCTGCCAAGTTTGCAATCGAGACTCTCTTTTGATTCATAGAGTCTCGTTCTCTGATTGTGACACAATCATCATCTAATGAATCAAAGTCAACGGTCACACATAACGGGGTACCAATCTCATCCTGTCTTCGGTATCTGCGTCCAATACTTTGAGCATCGTCAAATTGGACATTTCCTCCAATTAGGCGGCTTTTTCGAATATTGTCGTAAACCGACTTAGCGAGTGGAACAAGTTTTTCATTTCGGCTCAAGGGCAAAACGGCGACTTTTATCGGTGCAATGGAGGGATCCAATTTAAGTAGTACTCTGGTTTCCGTTTTACCGGATGCTGCAGTTGTCTCTTCTTCAGTATAGGCATCGACCAAAAGGGTCATAACAGCTCTATCTACTCCGAGCGAAGGCTCTATGACGTAGGGTATTACATGTTGGCCAGAGGCTTCATCAAAATATGTCAATTTTTCTCCGCTCATTGTCATATGAGCTTTAAGATCAAAATCTGTTCTATTGGCTATCCCTTGGATTTCTCCCCATCCCCACGGGAATTTATACTCAATATCGTATGTTGCTTTAGCGTAATGTGAGAGTTCTTCATCTTCATGTTTTCTTAATCTGAGATTTTCAGGTGTAACCCCAATATCGGTATACCAGTTCATGCAATCCTGCATCCATTGTTCATGAACTGGTTCATCTTCTCCCGGCATGACGAAGTATTCAATCTCCATCATTTCAAATTCTCTTGTTCTGAAGATAAAATTTCCGGTGGTTATCTCATTCCGAAATGACTTGCCTATTTGGGCCACACCAAAGGGTAATTTCTTCCTTGTAGAAGTGAGAATATTGCTAAAATTTACGAAAATCCCCTGAGCTGTTTCGGGTCTGAAATAGACTATCGCGGCTTCTTCTTCAACTGGCCCCATGTGGGTCTTGAACATCATGTGAAAAAGCCTTGGATCTGATAATTCTCCACCACATTCGGGGCATGTTACTGAGTCAATATGATCTTCTCTGAACCTTTTGTTGCATTGCAAACATTCAACTAAAGGATCTGTGAAGTTTTCTAGGTGGCCACTGGCTCGCCAGGCGTCAGGATGCATGAGTATGGCAGCGTCTAGGCCGACAACGTCATCTCGTTCCCAGACCATGGCTTTCCACCACGAGTCTTTCACGTTCCTTTTAAGTTCTGCTCCAAGAGGACCATAATCCCAGGTACTTGCCAAGCCACCATAAATCTCACTGCTCTGAAAAATAAAGCCCCTCCTTTTACAGAGAGATGTCAGTTTTTCTATATCAATGGCAGAGGTGCTGTCGGACATATTGGACTCCGTGTAAGTGGCTGAGATACAAAAATTGTATCAGATTCCTAGCTATATACAGGCTTGATATTATCTTCTACTAGAGGTTGTGTTGAGAGGGTTTTAAAGTAGAATCAACGACGGCATTTTGAGTAGGTATGAACATACAAAAGGGAGTATGAATTATGAAAATTATTTTAGCGGGGATTGAGTATGTAGGTACAACGACGTTGGCTAATCTGCTCTCGGACTGGAAAAAAGAGACTATGGGGGATCCATTTTATATGGATCTCATACACGACCATTCCAAACTTCCGCATACGTCAGGACATCCTGATGACACAACGCTTGAAGAGCAGGAGCAGGTTTTAGCTCTCTCTCCAAAGCTAAAAGAGATGTACCACCGATATGGAATGTATTATCACATTCACCATTATGCTCAGGAGGATGATCTCACTGTAGGGTTCCATATAGAGGAATCAATTTATGCTCGACGTTACTTCCACTATGGACTACCTGGTGATCAATTTGATAGGGAAAAAGTGTTTGACCAAGTTGAGAATCGGATAAAGCAAATCACTTCCGATCCGATAATTATTGTTCATATGACAGCTGCCCCCGAAATAATTTCAGAGCGAATGAAAGAGCTATCAAATCATCCGGCACATTCGAATAGCCCTTTGACTCAGGCTGATATTCCCGAAGTTCTTTCTGAATACGAAAGATTGGTTGAGAAATCTTCAATCGGACCTGTTATTAAAGTTGACACATCAAATGAAAATCCAAATCAAACATTAAATAGAGTTACCTCATTACTTGAGCAATATTTCACGGAGAGTGACAGGGATAGAATAGCTGCTTTTAAAGTCTGAAAAATCGGTGGACACTTATGGAAATTAGAAGGCAATCAAATTCATATTTGATTGCCTTCGCATGTCAGTGACGATAATTATCTTTCGTTGACGTTTCCCCAGGAATCCCAATAAGTTACTTCCTCTACCGCCTGTCTTTTTGGCTGTGACCATTTACCCTTATCTGGATAACCTAGTGGTATCAGAGCCATCGTGGTGGCATCATCAGGTATACCGAGTAGATTCTTTACATCTTCTTCATGACCCGCATACAGTGTAGTCAGAGTGGACCCAATGCCATATGCCCTTGCAGCCAGCATTAAATTTTGAACTGCACCATAAATTGAGGAACCTGTTCTAGGGTTCCTCGAATCACTCGTATTACGAAGCGTCCCAATAATCCAGATAGGTGCGTCTTGTATGTGATTCGCCAGATATTCAGCGCTCAAATAATTCCTCGGGCCTAAAGTGTCTGAAGAATCGGATCGATCCATTATGGCCTGACGACGCTTTCCATAAGCGAGATGCCAACCTTCTCGATACCATTCAGATATCTGATTTTTCTTCTCCTGATCCTTTAATATTATCCAGTTCCATCCTTGGCTATTTCCGCCCGAAGGAGCTCTGATAGCGGCATCTAAAAGTTCCCAAATTATCTCGTTCGGGATCTCTTTTTTGGAAAGATATCTCCGTGCTGGAGTCGAGTGCAGTGCCTCAAAGACATTAAGTGAGGCAATAGTTTGATCAACCATATGTATAGTCCTCTATAAGTTATGTGGGTTTAATCGGGTTTTCAGAGAGATAATCTTGGCTTTACCTTTGTGCAGAATAGTCGTAATGATTCCTCTACTATAGATTCTGGTAGGTCTTCGCCCGCATTGAATTCCGCTGCGATACTGTCTAGGCCAAGCTCTTCAATCATTCTACTTAGTTGATCTGCAACTTTCTCTGGGTCTCCAACCGCAACTTTTTCCCCCTGAATAGTTTCCCAGCGAATTTCTGCAAGCCGACTACTCCTCTCAGATCTTTCCGTTCCTGAATCCGCGGTTTCTTTTCCCACGGATGACCCAAGTTGTGAGCCTAATCGATGAAATTGCTTCATGAAACTGGTTTCAGAATTTTCTAACGCTTTTTTTGTGGACTCTGCCACATGAACTGGTACCCGTAATGACACGCTTCCATTGCTATGTCCATTTCTGGCTAATGCTTCACGATAAGTTTTTACCTGAGCTGATACATCGGCAAGAGTTAGGCCTCTAACTCCAACGAAAATGGGCATGCCCATTTCACCTAGTAGAGGAAACGTTTCGGAGGTTGTGGCAGCCACTCTCATCGGGGGATGCGGCTTTTGAAATGGCTTCGGCGTAAGGCAAACATCTTCATATTGGTGAAATTTGCCGGAATATGAAAACCTATCTTTCGTGAAGGCCTCCTGAATTATTTCGAGAGATTCAAAGAATCTTTCTCTGCTCTCTCCGTAAGAAATGTTGTAACCCTCGTATGCTCCAGGCAACCCACTCCTACCGATTCCGAATTGAAATCTTCCTTCACTTAGATGGTCCAGAGTAGCCACTTCCTCCGCTATTCTAAGGGGATTACCAAGTGGGAGTACCTGTACGGCAGTACCAATATTGATCCTCTCTGTTTTACCAGAAATGGCGGCAGCTACTATTAGTGGGGCGGACAAAACGGATCTTGAAGGATTGAAGTGGCTTTCGGCTAACCAAACCGTATCCAGACCAAGCTTTTCTGCTATATCTATGTGATTAAATGCTTCCTGAAAGTCGGCATTTTGACTGCGACCCTCTCTTGCATGGAATTCCATAAAGGAACCGAATTCCATAATTCCCCCTTAGTTACTTTGTCGTGTAGTGCAAGAGAATAGGTTGCGTGCTCATTGACGTCAAGATCACAAGGCAAATTTGATCAAAGTCAGAGGTTCAACCGACAAGGGAATGGGCATTACTTTACAAAGTTGGGACAGGGCTGTTAATTCAGTGACTCTCCACTTTTAGTGCTAAAATTTTCCCTTACGATGCCTGTATTAGACTAAGTACCAAATAGAAATATCAGCAGGAGTATGAGGGGATGCCAAGACTAGAAGCGTTGAGCGAGGCACAGAGGAAAATGTTGTTGAATTGGCCTTGCCCAGACAACGACGACACCCCTTGGACTACTATGGGGAAGCCACTTTCAGAATCTAAAGTGGCGATGGTGACGACTTCCGGGATTCACCTAAGAAAGGATGCTCCTTTCAGGAGTTTGAAGGGTGGGGATACGTCGTATCGAATTATTCCCCGAGATTCTGACCCAGCCGATATTATTCAAAGTCATACTAGCATTGGATTCGATAGAACCACCTCGTACAGGGATATCAACATATCTTTTCCTGTGGATCGACTGGAAGAATTAGTACAAAGTGGTTACATAGGAGAATTATCTAATAATTATTATTCTTATATGGGCGCGATTAACGATGTGACGGGTCTCATGGAAGACTCTGGCCCAGAAGTTGCGACTAAATTATTATCTGAGGAGGTTGATGTAGTTCTACTTGTGCCTACTTGACCGGCCTGCTCAAACGCCGTGAGCGTGCTTGCTAGGGTTTATGAGGATATGGGGCTCGTAACAACTGGACTTGTTTTAATTGAAGAGCATGCAAAGAGGGTTAAGCCTCCTCGCATGCTGTCAGTTCCTTTTAATTTTGGGAATACTTTAGGAAGGCCGAATGATCCCGAATTCCAGCACGAGATTTTAAGGACAACTTTTGATTTATTGGATAGACAAGAGGGACCGGTACTGGAGAGTTTTTCCCCCGATATTGCGCCTGAATTATTTTCCCAGGGGTCTGGGGTAGCTAGAGAGGAATCCCCTGTAGTTTCTGATCCTGGTCAAGAGGTTGACTTAAGGAGACCTTTTTATGAGCGATGGGTTCAACAAAACGATGGGAGAACGGCAGTTGGTGTGAGTACAATCTCTCAAACAGATTTCAAATTGGTGATTAAGTTCCTAGAAGATTTTACGGAGAATGAGGAGTCTGATACTCCTATCCGTCCGAATCAATTTAGCGTCGCCCACTTTATAAGATATTGCGTCGATGACCTTAAGGCATATTACTTTGAGTCGAAAATGTCTGAAGACCCAGAATTGTCCATCACTCAATTGCATGAGTGGCTTTGGGCTGAGACAGCATTGGGATCTTTAATTATGAGATTAGCCGAGAGAATGAGATCCGATGACAATAACGAGGTAAAAGCCGTAGCCTTTGGCATAGCTAGATAGTGTGTAAGCTTGCCGACAGCCGGTTGCCCAAACGTTCTCCATCTATTGCCTAGTTAAAAGAGCAAAAACTCCATGTTTAATTGTTAAACATGGAGTTTTTGATAGGTGGCTAAATTCTTGCGAATTTTTGTAATCCTTTTGTGGTTCCTACCTCTGATATGTAGATATCTCCCTGGGTGTCTATCCAGATACCGTGCGGGAAACCTCTAAAGTTTCCAGCGTCTTCGCCTCGGCTTCCCCAGCGTCCAACAACCTCTCCTTCCAAGGTAGTTATTAAAACAGAACCTACTCCCTCCGCAATGTGCATCATTTCGTCGTCGTCTATAACAGCGTCATTAGGACCTCTAACATCTAGCCACTGATTTATAAAATTGCCATCAGCATCAAAAATTTGGCATCGATTATTTTCTCGATCCATAATGTAAACGTTGTTATTTGAATCCACAGTTACATCATGAGGTAGATTAAATTCTCCTGGTCCCGTTCCGGGATTTCCAGTTGCATTTGGGTTGTCTTCCTTCTTATACAGATTCCAGGCTTCCTGGTTAAATACTGGTTCCCCTTCTCCCCATGAGCATATGAGGTCACCATTATTGGTAAATTTGTGAACTCTGTTTTGCCAGTATCCGTCTGAGACAAATATTTCACCGCTAGCTGACTGAACGGCGCGTGTAGGGGACCTGAAAGGCTCTCCCTGTGGTCCGAGTTCGTCCTTAACACCTATTGACATCAACAATTCTCCGTCAGAGTTAAAGCGTGTCACGGTGTGATTCCCTGAGTCGGCATGGAATATTTCGTCCTCAGGACTAATCCATAATCCATGAGGTGTAGCAAAGTATTCTTCACCCCATTGGGTTAGGAAGGTCCCATCTTTGTCAAAGACAAGAATGACTCCAGCATTTGGGTTGTCTCCTTCAGTCGTGTATAGCCCTGCATAGGATGTACGAACAGCGACGTAAACATTTCCATTTGACGTGGTTGCTATATCGGATGCAACTCCGTCAATAGGCCACTGACCCCAGCCTTCGACAAGTTCGTATTGATAGTCACCGGTTCCAAATGTGTTTGCCATATGTATATCTCCATTTATATTGTGCATTCATTTCAGTTATAGAATAACGCCTTCGTCTTGCAGTGATGAGATGTCGTCCCATGAATAATCTAGACGTTCAATCAATATTTCCTCAGTATTTTCCCCTAGGGAAGGGGCCATTTTTTGTGTGTCTACTGGTGTTTTATCAAACGTTAGAGGTAGCTGGTGCCACATCGACTCGCCAATTACTGGGTGATCGAAAGGAACTAAGTATTTGTTTTCTATAACCTGAGGATCATTGGGTAGATCCAATGTTGCTTGGACCCTCTCCCAAATGAGGTCTGAGTTTCTAAGAATAGTTTCCCATTCAGCAAAGGTCTTTTCTTCAAAAATTGCATCAAGGGTCGCTATCACAATGTGTTTGTTGTCCTGGCGTGCATCAGATGTAGAAAAGTTCAAGTCTGACTTCAATTCAGGTCTGTCCAACACGTCACAAAAAATAGGCCAGTATCGTTCTCCTTGGCTCATGGAAAAAGCTATCCACTTCGCATCTTTTGTTTTATAGGTGTTCCATAACGGATTATTCATGTTGCTTCTGTGTTGTCTTTTAAGTTCTTTTCCTTCAAGGAGTCCTATTCCATCCCTCATCATTCCCAGCCACATCATGCTGCCAAGATGGGAAGTTTCTACTTTCTGCCCCATATTGGTTCGCTCTTTATATACAAGGCCGGCCAGTATCCCATGGCTGAGCATAATACCTGCAATTTGATCGGCGACACCATGTAGGTTATAAGGCGTTTCATCTTCGGGTCCGCCCCACCAGAGTGATCCTGACCTGGCTTCCCCTGTTAAAGCAAAGGCTGGCTTATTGGAATCATTTCCGCTGGGGCCATATCCTGTTGCGGACCCATATATAAGCTGAGGGTTGATCTCCTTAAGTTTTTCCCATCCAAGTCCTAGTCTTTCCGCTACCCCTTGTCTAAAGTTCTGTACGAATACGTCTGATTGTTTTACGAGATCCTGGACAATCTCTTTTCCCTTCTCATGTTTTAGGTTGATAGCCATTCCCAATTTTTGACGGTTTAAAACCTCAAAATAATTTGATGACAGTCCTTCGTATGCATCACTTCCCACTCCACTAACTTGCCCAAACTGTCTTCCATGATCCCCGTCAAGGGATTCTATTTTTATAACTTCCGCGCCCAGGTCTGCGAGCATCATCGTTGAAACCGGGCCGAACTGCCACATGGTCCAGTCGAGAACTTTAATTCCGCTCAGAGGTCCCTGCTGATTTTTTTGCATGGTCAAATATTCCTTCTATATACCGGTGAATAAACTCCGGAAATAGATCCCCATAAAGTCAGGGCCTAACTCTTTCGGAAATGCGTATATTATGAAATCGATTAAAAAGGAATACTATAAAAGGTGTCATCCAGTGAGATCATTCAATCTCGGCATTACCTTTTCAGCGAGAAGTCTCATAGAGGTTTCGTAATTTTCGCTATCCTCTGAATGATCAAACGTGAGCCAGAGCAGATGTCCAAACCCTCCAACTGCTGAGTATAGGTTGCGGATTTTCTCCGTTACGGTGTCTGGTGACCCAACTATCCATAAATTGTCCAGCATATACTCAATGGTGACATCTTCGTTAGGCATAGATTCGTCATGTTTCATATATTCAACGAAAGGATAAGCTCCGAAAGAAAACAGTGGATGTAGATATTCTCTCCAGGCCCTTCCAAGCATGCCATTTAAAGCGCCTTCTCTAGCTTCTTCATCAGTTTCGGCCACCCATATGTCTCTTACAATTCTCCATTCACTTCTGGAAGGTGGGGTTCTGCCCTTAGATTTAGCCCCCTCCTCAACAGCATCCCAGTGACTTGCAATGTATACCTCGTTTAGGCCCAAGCTCATGGGGATATAACCTCTTTCCCCAACAAGTTTTAGGGTGTCGGAGCCGGGGCTTGCTCCAGCAACTCCTATTGGCGGGTGAGGTTTCTGGAACGGGGTTATATGCGTCCTCAGGTTGGCGAATGCATAGTCTTCTGGGTCTGGTATATTGACCTGCCAAAATTTGCCTTCATATTTAAATGGACCATCCACGTGCTCCCATAGGTTCAGGATGATATCCAGAGACTCTCTGGTTCGCTCCCTATGCTCACCATTTTCCATATCTATCCCGAATAATTCATGGTCAGATTGTAGGCCTCCCGAACCTATTCCAAACATATATCGTCCTTGGGCTAGATGATCTAGATAGGCGACTCTCGATGCCAACTCTACTGGATGATGAAAGGGAAGTAGATGGGCACCAGTTCCAAGCTTTATGTTTTTGGTCTGCATTAATGCTTGCGCGATAAGGATGTCCGGGGATGGTACTGGTTCCCAAGGCGCAGTAAAGTGTTCCCCTATCCATGCTTCCTCAAGCGCATAATTATCTGCAAGCTTGAGGCAATGAAGGTCCCAGTTTTGGGCGTCTATCGGGGCCCTCTCAGGGGGATGTGACGGCATCAGAAAAAGTCCTAGTTTCATATTACTCCACCTCACTCGTGATGTTTTTGCATGTCGTCACGCTTTTCAAAGTTGAACCTTGTTGGGATTAATTTTTTAAAAGGTTTCTTGCGATTACCATTCGTTGTATTTCGGATGTACCTTCATATATCTCTGTTACTCGGGCATCTCTAAAATATCTCTCGACAGGTATTGGGGAAAAATATCCAGCTCCGCCATGGATTTGCAAAGCAGTGTGGGCTGCCTTCATTGCCGTTGTCGATGCAAAAAGTTTCGCCATGGAGGCTTCGGTATGGTAGGAAAGCCCTGCATCCTTTAGGGACGCAGAATGCATTACCAGCTGGCGAGCCGCTTCCGTATCAGTTGCAATATCAGCGATCATATTTTGTATAGCCTGCTTGTCTGACAGGGGCCCGCCAAATGCTGATCTATTTTTCGCATAATCAACTGCGGCCTCCAGCGATGCTTGGGCTATTCCCACGCTTTGAGCTGCTATTGAAATTCTGCTGGCATTTAGTACTTCCATTGTCTGTCTAAAGCCAAGATTATCTTCATTGATCAGATTGGTGGACGGCACGTGGCAGTTATTGAAAACTACTTCACCAACGGTTGACGCCCTGATTCCCATTTTTCCCTGAAGTTTGTTAACGGTTTTTCCATCAGAGTCACCGTCGACGATGATGGCATCAATTCCCTTGTATCCTAGTTTTCTATCGTGCGTTGCCAAGGTTACAATCACGCCTGCATCTGGTGAGTTACTTATATATGTTTTGGTTCCGTTTAGGACCAGGTGGCCATTGGCTGGAACAGCAGTAGTTTGAATTGCGGCAGCGTCGCTTCCTGCTCCTGGCTCTGTCAGTGCAAAGGCGCCTATTTTCTTTCCGGAAACAAGATCGGGTACATATTTGTTTTTTTGGGACTCGTTGCCATAGTGACTTATGAAATGTGTACAGAGAGTTAAGTGAACTATGTAAATTAGGGAAGTTGCAGCGCACCCTCGAGCTATTTCCTCGGAGACTATGGCAACTTGTTTGGTGGTACCGCCAGCACCACCATATTCTTCGTTTACCATCAGCCCTAAAAGTCCTAAGTCAGCGATATCTCTAAAATTGTCATGAGGAAATTCTTCTAACTCATCGTGTTTGGCGGCTCTAGGTGCGAGAACCTGATCTGAAAATTCTCTTACAGTGTTCCTAAGTAATAGTTCTTCTTCGGACAGAAGACTCGTAGTCATACTTTCTCCACTCCCTTCCAAAATGTTTGTGAATCAGAAGTCTGTGTGCACCGTATTACATGTTTCCGAGCAGATGAATCTCACCTTTCAGGTCTATAGTTGTCCCTTGACGTTAAACTTATCCCAAGCAATTTGACGCACCCTCATAAGTATGGCCAATAGTACGCATATTTCTTTTGCAATGCCACTCAGTTAAATGGGTAATATTGCATTACACTGGGAATCACGTAATTGCCCGTATAGAAATCACTATATAGCTTTTGACTTCCTTAAAATGGAATAATAAGCCTGATATACAAGTATTTTTTGTTGATTTGATGGAGGATATTTCACATGGTTAGGGTTGGATCTGACGAAAGATCATTTACAGTAGATTCCAATTGGGAAAAATTACCATCTGGTTGGGAAGCGCCTATGGCGGCGGTGGCGGTGGATTCGAGAGATAGGGTTTATGGTTTTAACAGAGGCCCCAATAAGGTGATCATTTTTGACAAGGAAGGCAATTACTTGGATCACTGGGAGGATTCTGATTTTATATTTCCTCATGCTATATACGCAGATCATGCAGACAACATATGGATAGTTGACAGAGATGCTGGGCAGGTTCTGAAATACACGCCAGAGGGTGAACTGTTGCTGTCCATTGGTGAAAAGGGTTACCGATCCGATACTGGTGCCGATAACTCAGTGTTCACTTCCGACGGTTTCAAAGATGTAACTCATGCTGGGGAACCATTCAATTTGCCCGCCGGGGTGGCAGTAGCACCATCAGGAGACGTGTTTGTCGCCGATGGATATGCTAATTGTCGAGTACATCGGTTTGATTCCCAGGGGAACCATATTTTGTCGTGGGGAGAGCCTGGCAATGGAGAGGGACAGTTTATGTTGCCGCATGGCGTTTCTATAGCTTCTGATGGAACGGTCTTAGTATCAGACCGAGAAAACGATAGGATACAAGCCTTTGATCAAACAGGAAATTTTTTGTCTGAATGGGCTACAGACCTTATTGGTCCAGCTTTGGTATGGCAGGATTCAGTTGGGCAAGGATTTGTTCCTGAACATAATGGGGGTAATTTTAGTGTTTTGTCGTCTGAAGGGGGTCGAATCGCTCGTTGGGGGGGCGAACAATATATTTCTTGCCATGGAGCTGCAGGGGATTCTGAAGGCGGGATCTACTTTGTCCAACCGGTTACAGGCCTGATCGGTCGCCATATAGTGAAATATATTCCTGAGTAGATCGTTTAAGTATAGTTGCTTCTCAGGTTTCACGACCAAATTTAATATGGCATGTAAGCCTTTTAGATGCCAAGAAAATCTTCACTCAATGATTGGCATCGTTTTGGAGGCCGTGCTATGAAATATTTGATTAGAGATTCGACTATTATTACGGGAAATTTAAACCGATTGATTCTGTATAAATCAGCGATGCTCACACAGAACGGAATTATTCAAGATATCGGTGAAACTGGCTTGCTTGAGGAAAAATATCCTTCTGCAACTAGAATCGAAGGGGCAGGGAAAGTGATTTTCCCCGGCCTGATCAATTGCCATACACATCTTTTGGCCACAGCTGATAAAGGGATTTTAGAAGATTTTGGCTTTCCCACAACTTTAAAATTTCCAACAACAGGTCGCGGGTTGCTGGATCAAGATGAACGTAATGTGTTTGCGAGGCTAGCCTGTATAGAGGCAATTAAAAGCGGCACTACTACCTTGCTCGAGATATCAGATGATATTTCAGAATATGCTCAAACTTTGGATTCGACAGGCTTGCGCGTTTTTCTCGGCGAGAACATGAATGATATCGATGATTCAAAGTTGCAAGAAGGGTTATATGAATATTCATCTCATAAGCGTGACATGGCCATAGGGAAAGCAACCGACTTAATCAATGACTGGCATGGGAAATCAAACGGCAGAGTCAAGGGTTTTGTTGCTCCTCATGCTCCAGAGACCGTTTCCCCAGAGCTTTTGAGGGCTTCAAGAGATTTGGCAGAGAAATATGAACTCGGATATACGATTCATTTATCTCAGAGTTACAAGGAGATTGAAACTATTAAACGTATAAGAGGAGTTTTGCCAACTCATTACCTTTTTGCAAACGAATTTCTTAGTAATCGTCTGGTTGCTGCTCACTGCAGGTACGTGAATAGCTCTGAAATAGCGTTGCTGGGCCAAAAAAACGCTGGTATATCTCATAATTCAGCTATAGGGGCCCGCAGAGGGGCTGCGGCACCTGTGGCTGAGCTATTATCGTCTGGGTGTTCACTTGGTATGGGGTCCGACAACATGGCGGAAGATATGGTGGAGGTGATGAGAGCCGCTCTTTTTCATGAAAGGGTTCGGAGAAATGACGAAATGAATCCTCAACCTGAGGATGTACTGGAGTGGGGGACGATGGGAGGCGCGAGAACACTAGGAATCGCTGATGAATTGGGATCACTTGAAATAGGGAAGAAGGCCGATCTATTTATGATGGATTTCAGAAAAGCTCATCTGATACCAAGTCTCCGAATTGTTTCATCGTTTATTCATAATGGGATTTCTTCAGATGTAACAGATGTCATGGTTGATGGGGAATGGGTTATGCAAAATTCTTCCATTGAAAACATCGATGAAACTAAGGTCATTGAACAGGCTGAAGAAATAGGACACCGAGTTTGGAACCAGTTGGTTAAAGAACACCCCAACGTGCCATTCCCAATTAATTTACCACCTGGACCGTTATAACCTAGGACAGGATCAATAGTCGTTTTATTGGAAGATCAAATGACCATATTAAATGATGTGCAATCGCAACTAAATCATACCCCCGTTGCAAGAATCGAAAGACCTTCTTCTCCAACAGAAGTTAGAGCATTGTTGAATGCGGCGAGGTCTGCTGGAGAATCAATTTGTCCCGCAGGAGCGCTTCATTCCATGGGTGGTCAGCAGTTTCTTACTAATGGTGTTTCACTAAGTTCTGAAAACTTGAATGCCATAGGACCATTGGATGAGAAATCTAAAATAGTCACAGTTCAATCTGGCGCCAGATGGCCCGAATTAGTTCGCTGGTTGGGTAGTGAGCAGTACAGAAGCTCTCGACCTTTATCTATCATTCAGAAGCAAACTGGCGCTGATGATCTAAGCTTGGGTGGGGCGTTGTCTTCGAATATTCACAGTCGAGTACTTGGTCGAAAGCCAATCGTTGAAGATATAGAGTCTTTTTACATTACCACTTCAGATGGGGCTAGGATGAAGTGTAGTAGGGAAGAGAACATTGATCTGTTCCAATGTGCCATTGGTGGATATGGCCTCTTTGGGTTTGTTGATTCTATAAATCTTAAATTGACGAAAAGACAACTACTCAGGAGAAAGGTCACAGAAAACTCCCTGGACGAGGTAATTCCTATTCTAGAAGATTATGCCGAGCAAGGTGCCAGCTATGGAGACTTTCAATATATGACGGACGAGACATCTCAGGACTTTTTGTCTAAGGGAATCCTTTCCGTATATATTCCAACTTGCAAGGAATCCGAATGTCCAAAGCAGCGTAATGAATTAACCATTGATGACTGGAAGAAACTATTCGTACTAGCTCACACGAACAAAAAGACGGCCTATAACGAATATTTAAATCATTATCTGAAAACTAACGGACAGTGTTATTGGTCGGATGATCACCAGTTCAGTCCATATTTACCTGAAGCTGGTACTTTATTGAGCGAAAAATTAGGGTGGCCTATACCTCGCTCGCTTGTAATAACCGAGCTGTATGTACCCAGATCAAAATTCGTTGATTTTATGAGAAGTGCCAAAACAGTACTTGAAAAAACAGAAGCGAATCTTGTCTACGGGACCGTTAGATTAATTGAAGAGGAGAATGAGACGTTCCTCAGGTGGGCTTCACAGGATTTCGCGTGTGTAATATTCAATTTGTTGGTGGAACATTCCTCTGAGGGAAAGCGTAAGGCAGCGCAACAGTTTCAGATGTTGATTGACTGTGCATTGAATGAGGGAGGGTCCTTTTATCTGACTTATCACAGATGGGCTCGAAGAGACCAAGTAGAAACTGCTTACCCACAATTTAGGGCATTTTTGGAGAAAAAATCACGCTGGGATCCAACCAACTTATTTAACAGTGACTGGTACACGCACTATTCCGAGCTGTTTACGTAATATGGAGGGCTATTTTAAAAGACCCCCAGAGGCGTTAAAAGTAATGCCACCGGGGACCTCCATGTTTAATTTGGCTATGGACGTTTGGAGTAGGTAATTCTTCCCAAGGAATGAACACCAGGTCTTTCTATCAGGCTTTGTTGTTCTGACAGTCGGTTGTCTGAAATTATATTGTCGTGAAGTTCTTGCATTAGAGCAAAACTTTCTGTTATATGAGTAATTCGTACACTGGTTATTTGCCCTCCAACCGGTGTGCTAATGTTATATGCAAAGTTGAGGTCCACATCAGACATCCAGTCAGACATTAAGTCAATAAAAGCTTGTAACTTTCCCATCTTTGGCTGGAAGAACCGTCTCATGATGTACTTGGGATCGAACTCTTTTAAGGAATTGATGTTGGTGGCCCTAACTCTTGATAGAGACATGTTTTCCTGTCTCGATAATCCAGAAAGTTCACTTCTTTCCTTTAAGGCGGCCATATTGTTTCCGAATATGGCGTCCATAAGGGCGTCTACTTCGTTTGCATCAGGTAGCGGAACTACGGCGGTGACTTTCGTGGACTCCAGATGAGCATTGGGAGGAGAGATAGTGACGCTGACCAGTCCAGGGACCCCTAGAGACTCCATGGATTTTTGTACCCCTTCAATAACCTCTGCTTCTTTCCCTGGATTTGGTGTGCGATAAGTGTTTAGAAAGTAGGACATTATGACCTCCATATAACTGAAATTAATTGATTTGGGCCATATTACGATAAAAGGTAATAGATAGTAACCAACAATAGGATTTTGGTGAAACTATGGGATTATCGGAATGGAAATGCTATTAAAGTCTGTTAGTCTTGGACAATCCGCTGTCTTCTACGAGCTCCTTTACTGCTTCTTCCCACCTGTAGGCCATGATATGAACACCTGCAACCCCTTGAATAGATTTGAGGTCATCTATTGCCTCTTTAGAAATCTCCAAGCCAATTTGGGCTTGTTCTTTTTCAGGATAATGGTCCATGCGTTCAATAATCCGGTCAGGAATGGAAACTCCGGCAATATTATCTCTGAGCCATTTCGCCATCTTTGAGGATTTCAATGGGCCGAGACCTACCAACACAGGGGGTGGGTTTCCGTCGCTAAGTTCAACTAATTTTTCTGAGAAACGCTTCATTACTCCTATGTCAAAACAAAATTGTGTTTGGAAGAAAGATGCTCCAGCCTTCCATTTTTTGATAGTTCTGTGAGGCCTATAGCTGTGAGGAGGCGCAAATGGGTTCGCTGCAGCCCCAAGAAATAATCTCGGGTTAGGGGTGATTTTTCTCCCGCTCATGAAACTGCCAGTCTTGTCCATGTTATTTAACGCAGCCAGCATGCTTATGGAATCTAGATCGAAGACCGGTTTGGCATCGGGGTGATCCCCGGCTGTCACTCCATCTCCAGTAATACAAAAAATATTACGAATACCCAGAGAATGAGCCCCCAACACATCCCCTTGTATAGCTATTCGATTTCGATCTCTGGCCGAGATCTGCATGACAGGTTCAATATCGTTATCTAAGAGAATATATGCTGCTGCGAGGCTTGAGAAGTGAGGAATGGCACTGGTTGCATCAGTCACATTTAAAGCGTCGCAATAGGGTGATAGTTTTAAAGCTGTTTCTACTAATTCATCTTTTTCTGAAGAATCGGGTAGCGTAAGTTCTGCTGTTACTGCAAAAGAGCCGGAATCCAGGGTTCTATGAAGTTGAGAAATCATATTCATAAGTTATCAACGTGATTGATTAATCCAGGCGGAGCTGCCTTTAAGCCGACGATCCAGCGGTTTTTGAATGATTTCTATTTCATGTGAAAAAACACGCATTTTATTGGAGTTTTCCCAGGCAGTAACCCATACGCATGTCATTTTGGGGTCAAGCTCACATGAACCATCAGTTCTGACTCCTCCACAAGGTCCGTTTCGTATTTCCTTTGGACAGCCCATGGGGCAAGACATTCCCGTTTCATGGAGGATACATTGACCACACATTTGGCAGCCGAAGATAGGCTTTTTGGTTACCCATTCAAACTTAACAAATAGCAGTCTGATGACCCTGTTGTCACCGTATTTTTCAGCTATCCCACCCAAAACCTTGGAGGAGACTAGATAAAGTACTTCGAGTAGTTTGACCAATTTGACGCTCTCAGACTCTGAAAAGCAATATACTCCGATCTGTTCCAATATTCTCGCATAAAATGAATTTGTGAAATGAAGTTCTTTTATACAGAGGAAAATATGTGTAGATTTAGGGAGTATTGTTGCGAGTACCAAAAGGTTGATATGTTTTAAGATCAGTAGAGAGCGAATTTGTATCAGGATTTTTCTGATGCCCTCAATATAAATGTTGGAGGAGACGTAGTATGGCTAGCAAAACCGATTCAGTGAGCAAGGATTACACAGTAATAGGAACGAGGCCGGTTAGACATGATGGTGTCGATAAAGTGACAGGCCATGCCTTGTACGGTGCCGATTTTTCGCTGGCCGGGCAGCTATATGGAAAAGTTTTAAGAAGTCCTTACGCTCATGCGAAAATCCTTTCGATAGATTTATCAAATGTATTGAAGCATCCCGAAACTAAAGCGATAGTTACATTCGAAGATTTTGCGGATTCTCCACGCCCTGCGCGAGCTTATGCTCAGGGAGCGCCGGTAACAGAAAATATTCTTGCTAGAGATAAAGTTTTTTATAAGGGGCATCCGGTAGTTGCCATTGCTGCGACATCCCCACATGTTGCAGAGCAATTATTGGGTTTAATCGATGTTGAATATGAGGTTCTACCTGCAGTTTTTAGCCCACAGGATGCTATAAGTCCGGAGGCTCCAGTATTACACGACCACTGGGCAAATGAATCAATGCCCGAGGGTACAGAGGGAATGGGAGCCAATGTTGCCGCCCATGAGATATACCAGCAAGGAAATGTCGAAAAGGGTTTTGAAAGTTCTGCACATGTAGTTGAAAGAGAATTCAATACCAAGTCTGTGCATCAAGGTTACATAGAGCCCCAAAACGCCACCGCTTATTGGACACCCGAAGGAAGATTAACTTTGTGGTGCAGTAGCCAAGGGCACTTTTCAGTGCGTGATAATACGGCGGAAATTCTTGGGATTCCAATTTCAGATGTCAAGGTGGTTCCTATGGAAATAGGGGGTGGGTTTGGTGGAAAAATACCTCCTTACCTTGAGCCCCTAGTAGCTGTACTATCTAAGAAAAGTGGCCTACCGGTGAAGATGTATATGGATCGGACTGAGGTCATACAGGCTACAGGTCCTACGTCAGGTAGCCATGTAAAGGTAAAAATCGGAGTAAGCAGTAACGGTAATATTGAGGCCGCCACGGCCAGTTTCATATTTGAATCGGGAGCCTATCCGGGAGCGCCCTTATCCGGAGCTGCAGCCGCAGTTTTTGCGCCGTATGCTATCGATAATGTCCGTATTGATGGGTTTGATGTGGTTGATAACAAGCCTAAAACGCAGGCATACAGAGCTCCAGGTGCGCCTATCGTTGCCTTTGCTGTTGAATCGGTTTTAGATGATGTAGCTTCTGATTTGAATATGGATCCGATGGATCTGAGGATTCTTAACTCAGCACATGAAGGTCAAAGAAGAGCAGATGGTGTAATCAATTTACGTATCGGTGCTGAAGAAACTATGACAGCTGTCAAGAATCATCCACATTACAGTTCACCGCTGGGTGAAGCATCACGAGGTAAAAAAAGGGGGCGCGGTGTCGGAATGGGTTTCTGCCGGAATAATACTGGCATGGCTTGTGCGATAGCGAATGTCTTACCGGATGGAAAGGTCAGTCTCATAGAGGGGTCTGTGGACATCGGCGGAAGTAGAACGGCAATTGCGCAGCAATTTGCTGAAGTTTTGGGAATCGATGTCGGTGAAGTTCATCCATACGTTGGTGATACTGATGCCGTTGGATATACCTCTGTTACTGGTGGTAGTGGCGTAGCTTTTAAAAGTGGTTGGGCCGCTTACACTGCCGCCATGGACGTGAAAACTCAAATGATCGAACGTGCAGCCCTGTTATGGGATTGTTCAATTGACCAAGTCGATTATGAAAATGGGAGAGTGTTTCACATTTCTGATCCAGAATTATCATTGAGTTTCAAGGAAGTAGCAGGGAATATGCCTGAAACAGGAGGCCCAATAGTAGGCAGCGCGAACATGAATCCAGGGGGATCTGGAGGATCATATTCAGCCAACATCATCGATGTAGAAGTAGATATGGAGACTGGGAAGATTGATATCTTGAGGGTAACAGCTTTCCAAGATGCTGGGACTGCAATTCATCCCGATTACGTGGAAGGTCAGATGCAAGGGGGAACAGTTCAGGGGATAGGATGGGCACTTAACGAAGAATATTTTATGGGTTCCGATGGGGCTATATTAAATACGAGTTTGTTAGATTACCGCATGCCGACTAGCTTGGATCTACCTATGATTGATCCGGTAATAGTGGAAGTGCCTAATCCCGGCCATCCTTTTGGTGTTAGAGGTGTCGGTGAGGCAAATCTTTCTGCTCCTTTAGCTGCGGTTTCTAATGCTGCTTTTAGAGCTACAGGGATCAGAATATTAGACTTACCGATGAGCCCGGATTCTGTTCATTCTGCGATTGATAAAACCTATTGATTGGGGAGAGATAACTTCAGGGTTAAACTTAGTTAAATCCGGCGGGGTGGTAGGACATTCCAAAATCTAGGAAATTTCGGGAATGTCACCTACCACTTTTACCCTGATTCGTATTGCGTTACTGGGCAAGTAGGTGAGAGGGATCTCTTCCACGTCGACCACCATCACTGTTTTCGGGTTTGCTCCTGCTGAGATGGCTCTTTTTTTAGCTTCTTCCGTAGCCGCGGATAAGGCTTCTTCTCTACTTATTTCAGCTAGGGAATATACGCTCTCTGACTGTCCTCCAACCTGAGCTATTGCCGCCCCTATCGCGTTGGCTATTTCTCCATTTTCAGGACGTAAAACTTCGGATGCACCTGCTAAATCATCCCCGATAAGAAAATGTCCTCCTCCCACTAAAATAACCGGTATATCATCCGCATTAAATTTAAGTCGGTCAATGACGTCTTCGGTCATTACATTCATCATATTAAGGCTGCTTTTAATGTCCTCTTCGGATATTTCAGATAGAAGAGTTTTATTGCCTATATTTACTAGTCCAGCAGCGGCGGCCATATCGGTAGCCGTCCTAATTGATCCACCAAACAGAAGGCTTTGCTGTGTTAGTTGTAGGCCAACACTTTCTGGACCTATTGTAATTGGCGAGGTATTAACTACGCTTCCTCCTCCTAGGGCGATTGATAACACATCCGGCATCCTGAAATTTGTCCTTATTCCCCCTATTTCGACGGCAATAGATGATTCTCTTGGAAATCCATTTCGTAAGATCCCCACATCAGTTGAGGTACCGCCAACATCGGCTACTATCGCGTTTTGAATACCCGTTAAAAAAGCAGCTCCTCTCATACTATTCGTAGGTCCCGAGGAGATGGAATAAACAGGATATTTCGTAGCAAAGTCAGCGTCCATAAGTGTTCCATCATTTTGAGTCAGGAATAGTGCCGAGCCAAGATTTAGTTCCTCCACAGCCTTTTTAAAAGCTCCAACGACCGAGTCTGATGTGGTGGAGAGACAAGCATTTAAAATAGTGGCATTTTCCCTCTCTAGGACACCTACACGGCCAATTTCATGTGACATAGAAATCTTGATATGAGGTGTTTCTTCTTGAATGATTTGAGCAGCAATCTGTTCTTGGGTTGGGTCTACAGAAGAAAAAATCCCACTGATTGATATCGCTTCTACCCCCTTGTTTGCCATATCGTCAGCAGCTCTTCTTATCTGGCCTTTGTCTATCGTCGAAATTTCCCGCCCGTCGAATTCAAATCCACCGTCAACCAGATAGGTATAGCCTTTTATGGACTCTTTCATCTCTTTAGGCCAGTCCACCATTGGAGGGAGCATTTGGGTTGCTGGTAGGCACAGACGAAGGGCGGCAGTTGTGGCTAGTCCATTTTTTTGAAGCAAAGCGTTGGTAAAGTGCGTCGTTCCTATCATCACGGCATCCACGCCCAAATTTTTTTCTTCCGAGGGTAGTATTGCATGTAAGGAATTTTTTACCCCGTTGGTAATATCTTCGGTGGTAGTAGTTTTAGATTTTCTTACTATCTGTGTTCCATCTATCAATACGGAATCAGTGTTAGTTCCACCTACGTCAATTCCAATGCGCATTCGACAACTCCAATTTAGAGTAAATACTTTGGATAAAAATGATTAATGCTTATATATCTGAAGATTTATGGTGGTTATTTTTAAGTTAGAACGAGTGGAGTGTAATCCACTTCATACCCGAAACATGAGGGCCCTACCACCTGGAGTCCCTCTTTCGTTGTCCAGAGATCGGGTGAAGGAAACCCTATGACAGTAATCCGGAAGCCGTATCGGAGTAATTCCGTAGTAATTGGTTCTCCTCTTTCACTGTCTACGATGGAAATTAAATCTGGGACAACACAGACAACTTCATTTTCAATCCTGGCTATTAGATTTTCGTTTTGAAATTCGATTGTCATTACAGTTCCAGCAAAGTCGCCAGAGCCATCCACGGTAACTTCACCCCTTGCAAATCCCTGCGTGGTTTTTCTCTGTAAACCAGATATCTTGCCTTCGTATAGCACCTTTCCTGGATTAACTTTCAGCATCGCATTTATAGGATCGCTTTTTGTTTTGTTGGCGTTTCGCACGGACTCTCCAAGCTTCTTACTGAGCGTCAGACTGTCTTTTACGGCAGTGTCGCGGACTTGAGTGGCAGTCATTGGAGCGAGGGCATAACAAGCGACACTCCCCATCTGTATCGTTATTGACCTTGCAATACGTTCAACCCATTTACTGGTGATTGCCTTAGGAATTATTGCTACATTTCCCTTCTCATCCGCTATTGCCATCGGGGCATATGGCACCCCATAAACAAAAAAGGTTTTCATCTGGAACTCTGGGAATGCGCGGCCCATGCCGTCAGCATCCACAACAGGTAAACCGGATATGGCCGCTGGGATTAGAGGTTCAAGGGAATTACTGCCACCTATTTCATTGGATATTAGGGCCGTAGCTTTTACATTGAGGTGATTTTCTAAAGCTACCAAAGCGTCGTAGGACTGTTTTCCGCGAACCTTTTCAATACCAACGGTTGGAGCTCCTATTCCTCCCACACAAACAATTTTGTCGGTGTCTTGGAGGTCGTCTGCAGACAATACTGTTACAGGTCCATACTGTCGTATTGTTTCTCTAGCTCTTAACATTCCTATATACGGATTTCCACCTCCACCTGTTCCTAGTATTCCTGCACCTATGGAAATGGATAGTAGGTCTTCTTCAGTTACTTGCCACATACATTCACCTGATTAATATTAAAAGTAAGAGAGAGCATACAGTCTTGTTTATTTTCGTGCCTGAGTAAATTTTTATTTATGGCACTTTATATTTATTGTCGTATATCATTTCGATTATTAAATTGTTGAATGGAGGATCGTTACGATGCCGTTTTACGAGAGAGGATCCGTACGTATCTATTATGAAGATGTTGGTTCAGGATTTCCCTTAATGATTATTCCTGGTGGAGGATTAAATTCTTCTATAGCATCACTCGACACTTCTGTGCCTTTTAATCCAATGGAAAGGTATAAGAACGATTTTCGATGTATCTCTGCTGATTTGAGGAATGCGGATTTAGGGCAGTCTAGAGGCCCATTAGAGATTGACCGGCCTTGGGACGCCTATTCAGATGATCAGCTTGGTTTAATGGACCATCTCGGAATTCGGGAATTTTTGGTTATGGGCTTCTGTATAGGAGGTCCCATGATCCATAACTTGCTTAAGCTAGCCGAGGACCGTGTCGTTGCAGCTGCGATGATGCAGCCCAGCGGATTTAGCCCGGAATATCCAAATATCTTCTACGAAAATAACACTGAACGCTGGGCTCCTCAGCTATGTGAAAAACGTTCCGACGTTACTATGGCTCAAGTCCACGATTTTTTGACGAACATGTACACCGACCGTGCCGATTTTGTTTTCACAGTCTCACGCGATTTTGTGAGGTCCCTTCAGACACCTCTACTAATAGCGCCCGATAATGTGCCGGCCCATCCGTATGAAGCGGCTATGGAGGTTGCTGAAATTGCGCCTAATTCAGAAACAACCATTTTCCCGTGGAAGGATTCTCAAGAGAATATTGATCGAGTTGTAGATCATGCTCGTCGATTTCTTAAGTTGCACGAACCAACAGTGGAATAGCTACTTAGGATCTTGTTCAGGGGTAAAAATGGAGGCGACGGGCGGATTCGAACCGCCGAATAGAGGTTTTGCAGACCTCCGCCTTAGACCGCTTGGCTACGTCGCCTAATTAATCGCTGAAGTGGTGCCGAGGAGGAGACTCGAACTCCTACAGCCTGTACGGCCACAGCGCCCTCAACGCTGCGTGTCTACCAATTCCACCACCTCGGCAGTATGACAACCCTTTCGAGCGTCAACTTCTCGTGGCAGGTAATTATATGCTGGCATTTATTAGCTGTCCATATAGTACGTTCAATACAGAATTTACTGGTGAGCTCTGTTTCCATAGGGGAAATCAGGGACAATTTGGTTTCCCGTTGTAAATCTATCCTTCTTGAACATATTCAGGTATTCATTATCAGGCCCGTTACCACTTACAAAGCTTGATACGATATGGCCTATGACAGGGGACAACTTGAACCCGTGGCCGCTAAAGCCGGCGACATTGTAGAGATTTTTAATAGTTGACGATTTGTCGACTATTGGATTGCCATCAGGGGTCATGTCATACAAGGATCCATACCCGCCACGACAAATAGCATTTCGGAATTCAGGGAACCTTCGGTTAATCCTGGACCAGTAACGCTGAATGAAAATATGATCAGCATTTAACCCGAAGTTGTTAGGATCTGTGATTTCCATCATATCTTCCGGAGCCTCTCCTCCTATTAAGGTGTTTGGGCTACCGTCACTTCGGTAATAGGCACCACAGGTGTGGTCTATCACAATAGTTTCTAAGTTTTTTAGGGATGGGGGTCTTCTCATGTGAACCATCTGAACCCTTATAGGTTCAATTGGTAGTTCTTCGCCGAGTGGGTTAAGCAAAATATTTGCCCAAGGTCCGGTGACGTTGATCACAACATCGGCATCAAATGTTCCATTGTTTGTGGAAACTCCAACGACTCTGTTTCCCCGTGTTCTTATGCTAGTAACTTCGCAATCTGTATGGATTTCCGCCCCATATTTTATGGCCTCTGAGGCAAATGAGTAGGTAGTAGCTACGGGATCTGCATAACCGGCTTCTGGTTCGAATAATGCCGTTTCTATGTCATCTAAAACGGCATCAGGAATCATTTCAGCCACGTTTTTAGCATCCAAAGTCTCGATTGGTACGCCCTCCGCACGATTCATTTTTGCATTATTGCGAGCGGAGCCAGCGTCATTCTCACCAAAAAGGAGTATTCGGCCGGTTTTACGGAAATTTATATCGTACCCATGTTCTTTGGGCCATTCCTCAAAAAACTTTCGGGCTTGCGATGACATTCGTACCAATTCGGGTGTTAAGTAATGCTCGCGGATCATTGCGCCGGAACGGCCAGTGGCTCCCGTCGCAAGTCCTTTCTTCTCTAGTACTGCAACACTACCTATGCCCATTTTGGCCAAATGCATAGCTATACTGGTTCCATTGACCCCGCCGCCGATGATGAGGAAGTCGTAAGCACTATTCATATACTTTTCCTAAAATTAAAAATTGTAGATCAAGACGGACTGCGACTATATCTTAGCTGCTACCCCACCATCTATATTTATGATCTCAGAAGTTATGAAGCGTGAATCTTCACATGCTAAAAATAAAACTAGGTTTGCCACATCAGTTGGGTACCCCGGCCCAGGAATTATCTGGGCCATGTTGAACATGTCCTCGAAAACATGGTGCCCTCCGTCGGCATCGTCGATTGTTCCACGAGTGGCTCCTGGAGTCATTATCTGGCCAGGTCTTATGCAGTTCACTCTGATATTGTGTTTTCCTCCAACTCCGGCCATATATCTGGTGAGAGCATCGACTCCTGCTTTCGCAGCGTAATATGATGGGGCGGTGGCTCCAAATTCATCTAACATTTTGGGGCTAAAACCGCGCTGAGCGGCTAATGAAGACATGTTTATAACAGTCCCTCCTCCTGATTTAATCAGGTGGGGCCATACTGCCCTAGAAACGTAGAATGTGCCGTTCAGGTTGTCGTTAATTACACTGTTCCACTCCTCAGTGGTTGAGTTGGGGAAATCTCCACCTCCACCGTGACCAGCATTGTTGAAGAGAACATGTACTGAGCCGTATATTGCCGACGCCTTTTCGATCGCTTGATTTACAGAATCAGGTTCTCCAACATCGCATTGCACAAATGTGCATTCTCCGCCCTCAGCACGGACAGACTCTTGAACTTTTAGCCCTTCAACTTCTCTCCTAGCTAAGATCAATACTTTTGATCCCTCTTTGGCAAAAAGATGTGCTGTTGAAGCACCTATTCCACTGTTGCCCCCCGTTATTATCGACACTTTGTTGGTTAGTTTCCCTGACATAATGGCTCCTAATTTCTTTTCAGAAAATCGATTTTGTGGATTCAGCATACAACGAAACAGCTGGACTTTCACTTATGTGGATCTGGCAACTAATTCTATGAAAACAATTCTTGTTTGATGCAGCGTTTTTGTGTAACCACCGTGAAGGAAATTTCTGGTCCAACTGATTTAAACAAATAGACTTGTGGAGAGATCGTATACTGAGGCTAAGGGATACGAAACAATCTGGAGGGACGAAATTTATGAGTGATCTAGACCCGATATCTGAAGAAACTTTGCGCATACTCAAAAACATTCCTACGCAAACACTGATTGATGGACTGTGGGTAAAAGGCTGGCCTTCGACATATGTTGAAGGTGCCATACCCTTGAGGTTAGGCCAATCAATGGCTGGAAGGGCTGTGACTTTGAGATTTGTGCCTCATAGGCCAGATTTGGCTGGAGATAAACCGAAGGGAGAAAATTCTGCTGAGTATGTGGCGATTGAGCTTTGTGGCCCTAACGAGGTTTTGGTGATCGACGCATTGGGATGGAAGTACAGCTCTATCGGTGGAGATATAAAGTTTATGCGCCTTATGCAGAGGAAAGTAGGGGGCCTTGTAACAGATGGAGGGGTACGCGATAGTGTTGTGTTAAAAGAATACGGATTTCCAGTGTTTTCAGCCAGCACAACTGCAAAGCAAGGGCCAGCGGATTTCTGGCCTTGGCAGGTTAATGACGCAATTCAATGCGGGGGAGTACTCGTACGACCGGGAGATGCGATCGTAGGAGATGACGATGGTGTCGTAGTTGTGCCCAAGTCCGAGATCGAAGATGTTATACGGATTGCTCACCAGAGAGAAGAAGTGGAAGAAGTAATCAAGCAACAATTAGAAATTGAGGAGTGTTCGCCAGGAAAATATTATCCATTCAATGATAATACCTGGAAACTATATGAGGAGAAGACAGGAAAGAAACCTTTGGTATGAAAATTTCTTGACACAATGTAGAGCATTTCCTAACCTTGAATGGAAAATAAGCTGAGAAGGAGAAGAGTAGGCTTCAACCGTGGTTAAGCGAACCCTGTATGGTGTGAGAGGGTACCTTAGGAAAGCCGAATATCGCTCTGGAGCATCGGACTGAAAATATTTTGAGTAGGATTCGACGGTGTACCCGCCGTTATTGGGAGAACCTTTAAGAGCCTCTTTATTGAGAGGAACAAGGGTGGTACCGCGGACTGTAAAAAGGCCCGTCCCTTGCGTTAGGGACGGGCCTTTTTACGTTTAATATTTGTCGAGGTGGGAGTTATTAATGTTCAAATCGGTTGATGCCAAGGTGGACTTTCCGGAGATGGAGAGGGGAATACTCCGGTGGTGGGAAGAAAATAATATTTCCGAAAAGTATATGGCGCGCAATGAAAAGTCTGATAAGCGTTACTCCTTTATAGATGGCCCGATAACTGCTAATAATCCGATGGGCGTTCACCATGCTTGGGGAAGAGGTTACAAAGACCTATTCACACGTTTCAGAACCATGCAGGGATATCAGCAGCGGTATCAGAATGGTTTCGATGGACAAGGTCTGTGGATAGAGGTTGAGGTTGAGAAAGAGCTCGGATTCGGCTCAAAAACCGACATCGAAGAGTATGGAGTGGACAAATTTGTCACTCTTTGCAAAGAGAGAGTACAAAGATTTTCCGATGTGATTACAAGCCAGTCAATTCGTTTAGGTTATTGGATGGACTGGGACAATTCCTACCACACTATGTCAGACGAAAACAATTACACAATCTGGCATTTTTTGAAGGTATGTAATGACAAAGGATTGATTTATGAAGGTACAGACGTTATGCCTTGGTGCCCAAGATGTAGCACTGGTCTGTCTGAGCATGAAATTGTCACGGAAGGTTACGTCGAGATAGTACATCCAGGTTTGTTTGTTAGGTTTCCCTTAGTTAATGATGGCCAGAGCAGTCATGCGCAAGAGTCCATTTTGATTTGGACTACTACACCTTGGACATTGAGTTCAAATGTAGCAGCTGCTGTGAATCCTGATATGGATTATGTAAAAGTGTCCCAAGGTGATGAATTCATATTCGTTGCGAAAGGGCAAATATCGTCAATTAAAGGTGATTACAGCATCGTCGAGGAACTGAAGGGAACTTCACTTGTGGGGAGAACTTATTCTGGACCCTTTGATGAGCTACCAGCTCAGGAAGGGGTTGTTCACAGAATTGTTGCATGGGATGAGGTGTCGGAGGCAGAAGGCACAGGAATTGTGCATATCGCTCCAGGAGCTGGTAAGGAGGACTTTGCATTAGGGAAAGAAGAAAACCTTGTGCCTATTGCACCTCTTGACGACCTGGGGAATTTTGTCGACGGCTTTGACTGGTTAACCGGACTAAATGTCTATGATGTAAATGACCGAATTTATGAAAGCCTTAAGTCCAAGAATGTTTTTTATAACCTTGAAAGGTATCCCCATCGCTATCCTCACTGCTGGCGCTGTAGCTCTGAGCTCGTGTTTCGGCTAGTTGATGAATGGTTTATAAGTATGGATCCTTTGAGAGAATCCCTGGCACGGGTTACCCAGAACATAAACTGGGTCCCTGAATTCGGTATGAAAAGAGAGTTAGACTGGCTAAGAAACATGGATGATTGGATGATTTCCAAGAAGAGATACTATGGCTTGGCTCTTCCTATATACAAATGTGAATGTGGTCATTTCGAAGTCATGGGTAGTGAGGATGAACTTAAGGAACGAGCTATAGAAGGCTGGGATGACTTCGAAGGCAATTCTCCCCATCGACCTTGGATTGACTCTGTAAAAATATCGTGCGAGTCATGTGGAGCAAAGACCGAAAGGATTATCGATGTTGGTAACCCGTGGCTAGATGCGGGAATCGTATCTTTCTCTACCTTGCAATACAGACATGATAAAGACTATTGGAAAAAGTGGTTTCCTGCAGATTGGATCTCTGAGAGTTTTCCCGGGCAGTATCGTAACTGGTTCTATTCATTGCTAGTTATGAGTACCGTTTTAGCCGATTCAGAGCCATGTGAAAACATATTCAGCTACGCCCTCATGAGAGATGAAAGCGGCGAGGAGATGCACAAGAGCAAGGGAAATGCGATCTGGTTCGAAGATGCTGCTGAGAAGATGGGAGTTGACGCCATGCGATGGCAGTTTGCCCGGCAAAATCCAGCTTCAAATCTTAATTTTGGATTCGATACAACGGACGAAATCCGAAGACAATTTCTTATCCCTTTATGGAATGTATATTCCTTTTTCACTACCTACGCAAATATTGATCAATTTGACCCATCCATAGAATTTCCAGATGCTAAGGAAAGAACAGAACTTGATAGATGGATTTTGAGTGAAGTCAACTCTTTGATCGCTACCGTGACCGAGGGTTTGGAATCATTTCAACCAGAAAGGATTACTAGAGAAGTTGAGTTGTTTTCTGAGTATTTGTCCAACTGGTATGTGCGACGGAGTAGAAGAAGATTCTGGAAAGAAGGGTTACTCAATAACAGCGCAGTAGGCTCGGACCAGGATAAATTATCGGCATACGCGACTCTCTACGAAGTTCTTCTAACCCTTACTAAATTATTAGCGCCTGTAATGCCTTTTGTTACGGAATCTATTTATCAGAATTTGACGGGCGGGCAGGCTTGGTCAAAGGAAAGCGTACATTTAGAGGATTATCCAATTTCGGATGAATCACTTGTAGATTCAGATCTGTCGGACAGGACCCGACTAGCTATGAGACTATCCAGTATGGGTAGATCTGCTCGCAGCAAAGCAGGAATAAAGGTTAGGCAACCGCTTGAGAGTCTCTTTGTTCACACTCGTACCCCATCTGAATCGCAGATGTTGACGATGGTTGAGGACCAAATACTTGATGAACTGAATGTTAAAAAAATAGTTTCAGTCGCTGATGCCTCAGATATTGTAAGTTTTCGGATTCAACCAAACTTGCCAGTATTGGGTCCAAAATACGGGAGAAAAATTGGCGAGATTCGCACTCTGCTTGAAGAGGCTGATCCTGAGATTATAAGAAAATCAGTTGAATCAGGCACACCTGTTCATATAGGTGAATTTTCTTTAGATCCTTCAGACATTCTTATCACAGCCACTGAGCTTGATGGCGTATCTTCTACCACCGATAGCGGCTATGCAGTGGGGATATCATCGGAGGTGTCGGAAGAGCTAGAGAAAGAAGGTCTAGCTAGAGAATTTGTACACATGATACAAAATATGAGGAAGTCTGCTGGCTTTGAGATATCGGATCGCATACTACTAAACGTTTCAGGGTCAGATCATGTCTTAACTGTACTCAAGGAATACTCTGAATATGTTTCCCAGGAAACTCTAGCTGATAATCTTGACCAAGATTTAATTGAGACCGAATCATTTAATGAAGATCACGATATTGGTGGAGAGCATGTGACAATCTCAATTAAGAGGAGTTGAGCATTACTATTGGGATGACAAATCAGATCATCCTTCGTAGGTGACTTTTCCTCCTACTACTGTTCTGATGATGGGAATGTCCTTGATCTCTAACTCATCGGTTTGCGTGGGGTCTTTTGCCAACACGACGAAATCGGCTAGCTTACCTGGTTCAATCGAGCCTTTATCATTCTCTTCAAAAGAGGCGTAGGCTCCGTTTAAGGTATAGATTTTGAGTGCATCGGAGACGGAAATTTTCTGACTGCCTCCCCATACTTGTCCGTTGATGTCTGTTCGAGTAACACAACTTTGTATTCCCAATAACGGCTCGAATGGACCAGGTGGGTAATCTGTAGCCCCAGTGCTAATCACCCCATAATCCATAAATGATTTTTGAGCGAACATCCATTCCAACCTGTCATTTCCGTAATACTTCATTTTTTCACCATGGTAATAAACGTAGGTGCAAAATGGGGTGGCTAATGTGCCGGTTTTACGCATACGTTGGAGAAGTTGAGGATTAACAAGGGTGCAGTGTTCGATACGATGCCTCGGATTATTTCTTGGGTGTCTTTTAAGGGCTTTTTCATATGCTGAGAGAACCATATCTATCGCCATATCACCATTGGCATGTATGCAGACCTGAAATCCGGACTTATGTATTTCTGCAACCGCTTCTTCCAGCTCTTCCTTATCCATTGCCTGTATCCCAGAATGATTATCTTCAGAGTTGCAATATGAACCAGATATATGCGCTGTGCGGGCCGCGATCGCTCCGTCGGCCACCATTTTTATTCCACCTATTTTCAAACGATTGTTGCCAAATCCACTTCTTATGCCAGAGCTCTTTAGATTATGGAAGTGTTCCCGTTTCATCAACGTATACACTCTTAGAGTCAACTCGTCCCTGTCTAGGCTCTCCTGATAGACGGATAATTCATCCGCTGACACTGCGGCATCGTGAACACTGGTTAAACCTGACTCAGACAGCATTTGTCCTATAAGCTTTAGTCCAGAACGACGGTCGTTTGTCGTTACAGTGGGAAGTATTTTCATAACAGGCTCGACAGCTCTTTCATATATGACACCATTTAAACGCCCAGAAGCAGAATCCCGACCCAATCTTCCCCCAGGAGGGTCAACAGACTCCTCGGTATAGCCTGTTAGTTCTAGAGCTTTGCTATTAAGAAAATATACGTGTCCTGCCCGGTGTGTTACGAAAACAGGAAGTTCTTTCGATACGAGATCTAAATCTTTTCTGGTCAAAAATCTATTTTCGACGGTCTTTGTATCGTCAAATTTAAATCCTTGAATCCATCCATACGATTTTGTTTCTTCGACCCTTGCTCTCAATATTTTCACAATGTCTTTAATAGATCTCTGGTCGCAGTCAGCTGCCATCACATGCATCGTTCCGCTGCTTAAAACGTGTATGTGTGCATCGATAAACCCTGGGATGACTGTCATACCTTCAAGATCGATAATTTTTGTGGTGCTGGTTGACAGCATTTCCATATCATTATCTGTACCTATGGAAATAAAACGCCCATTCTTGACCGCGAAACTTTCCGCTATGGGATTTTGCTTATCAACTGTGATGATGTTCGCATTTTTTACGATGAGATCGGCTACGTGGTCACTCATTAAGTTCCCATTTGAAGTGTCTGCTTAAACTAGGGATTTTTATTGCCATAAAATCTGATTCTAATTGCGCAATTGAGGAAAAAGTATTACTTCTCTGATTGACACATTGTCTGTGAGTATCATTGCCAGTCTATCGATTCCAATACCCAATCCACCGGTGGGTGGCATGCCATGCTCGATGGCTATAAGAAAATCTTCATCCAGTCGATCCATATCTTCCCCTTGGAACTCCTGGTGGAGACGTTCCTGTTCCTCAAATCTTTGACGTTGATCAATAGGATCATTCAACTCAGAAAAGGCATTACATATTTCCATTCCGTGAACGAATCCCTCAAATCTTTCTACTATTCTGGGATCCTTGGACGATTTCTTTGCTAGAGGCGACATTGCCAATGGGTAGTCGACCAAAAAGCATGGCTCTCTCAATGATGGCTCTACTTTTTCTGATATGAGTTTGTCTAATAGGCCTCCCCAGCTGACTTGCTGGTCTATATCAATTCCAATATCTTTCATTGCAGCGCCCAGAGAGTTCACCGTTTCACATTCGAAAAAATCTATACCGCTTGTTGTTAATATTTTTTGATGAAGGTTGATTCTCGGCCAAGGAGGGGTGAAGTCCAGTTCTTCGTCTCCAAACTTAACTTTTGCTGAACCGGTTATCTCTTTAGCACAGTGTGAAACCATATTTTCCACCATTGCCATAACATCGTTGTAGTCAGCAAAAGCCTCGTAACTCTCCATCGTGGTGAATTCTGGGTTATGTTGTTGATCTATTCCTTCGTTCCTAAATACACGCCCTATTTCATATACTTTTTCAAATCCACCTACTATGAGTCTTTTCAGATGAAGTTCAGTAGCAATTCTCAGGTATAAATCCCTGTTCAGGGATTTATGATGGGTGGAAAATGGTGTTGCCATTCCTCCTGCGGCTATGGGAACAAGCATAGGAGTTTCTACTTCGATAAATCCCATATCATCCATAAAACGCCTTATGGATGATACCAACTTGCTTCTGGATTTGGCAGACTTCATAGCTGTTTCGCTTGCGATTAAATCCAGATATCTTTGCCTGTATCTTGTTTCAGTATCTGTAAGTCCATGCCACTTTTCTGGGAGGGGGCGTAAGGCTTTACAAATGATATGCAATTTCGATGCTTGTGCAGATATTTGGTCCGTTCGCGTTCGAAACATTGTTCCATTGACACCGATCCAGTCCCCGATATCCAGCTGTTCCAAGATTTCGTATTCTTCTCCCATCTGGTTCTGACGGAGGAGGATTTGAATGGTTCCATCACCATCTGAAATATCGAGAAAGGTAGCTTTTCCCATACCTCGTCTTGCGATAACACGCCCAGCCAATGAGACTTTGATTTCTTCAGGTGCTTCGGCCGAATTTTCGAATTCAGATATAGCTTCGGCGCTAGTATGGGTTCTATGGAATCTGGCTGGATATGGATCTATCCCCATATCGCGGAGTTTTTTTACCTTTTCAAGGCGCACCCTGAAAAATTCGCTTTCAGATTGGCTCAACTTATCCCCCGTGTCTGTACAGGCCTATTGGTATAAGAACCTGATATTGAGAATGGAAACCCTTGGGAGGGTCGGAATATAGACTTCATTTTTATCCTAACGATTGCCCAAGGTAGCATGTGAAATATCTTATATTCGACTTGGAACCTTGTAAAACGGGATTAATGCACATCGATCACTTCTGTTCAATTCACGGTGATGATTCTGGTATTACGTTTGGACTACTTTAATATTGCTCCGAAAAGTGACCAAAATCTTCTTTGACTGGCTTGATCTTGTTGTTAGTATCGCTATGAAGGATTGCTTAATCCTATCTGATGGGTGGTTGATTATTCAGTTTTGGCTATTCGAGTTACGGGTGGAATTCATAGGGGTAGACAAATTGGGTCGCCGAAAGGTGGACCGGGAATTAGACCAACTACTGACAGGGTAAAGCTAGCTATATTCTCCATATTGGGGACTGAAGCTGTCCAAGGAAAAAAAGTGCTGGATCTATTTGCCTGTACAGGGGCTCTGGGCATAGAAGCGATAAGCAGGGGAGCGCAAAGTGCGTATTTTGTCGAAAGGGCGCAAAGGAACTGCATTTTGATTAAAAATAACCTTCAGAAATTAGGTATCAGTGACATTGGAAGAGTGGAAAAATCTGATTGCCTAAAGTTTCTTGAGAGAGGGAAAGGAAATTTTGAGTTAGTTTTTCTGGATCCGCCCTTTGATGAAACTAATTGGGATAAGTTATTGAATTCCGTTGGACGTGAAAGATTCATTGCTCAGGGTGGTGTTGTGGTCGCAGAACATAAGGCGTCCACTGCTTTAGGCCAGTCATATGGTGCAATTAATAGGTTTTCGGAGAGACGATACGGAGATTCAAAGGTTTCTTTTTACGAGGTTGCAAGTGGCTAAAGCTTTCTATCCAGGTAGTTTCGATCCAGCTCATAATGGTCACATAGACGTTGCTACGAGGGCTTCAAAACTTTTTGACGAAGTTATTGTAGGTGTATATGACGCTCCACCTAAAACATTGATGTTTGATACCGATGAAAGAGTTGAATTATTTGAAGAGGCTTTAGATGGGATTGGTAATGTGGTGGTGACTCCATTTACTGGATTGGCCCCGGCCGTGGCCAAAGAGGTGGGAGCGGACGTAATTCTCAGAGGCTTGAGAGCAGCCTACGATTTCGAGCAAGAATTTGAAATGTCGCTTATGTGGAGAAATCTTTCTCCGGATGTAGACGTCATTTGCATGATGAGCGCCTTGGAACACCAATTCATCTACTCAAGCAGGATCAAAGAAGTAGCACGATTAGGTGGGCGAATAGATAACCTTGTACCAAAGCATATAAACGCTGCGATTTTAGAGCGGCTCGATTAGACATATTTGATGCATAGCCATGGGAGGGCAGTTTCGATGGACACAAAACAGATTTTGAGCGAATTAGAGTCCCTGAGAAATTCAGGAACCAAAGTTCCAGGATTTAGGGGCAAGGTTATGATCGAGTCAGATAAGCTCGCTCAACTCGCTTTAGCGATTGAGTCTGGTATGCCTGCTGACATAGAGGAAGCTCAGGCGATTATTATGCAGAGAGACAGCATAATAAGCCAGGCTAATCTTGAGGCAAAAAGAGTGAAAGAAGAAGCGGAAAATGCTGCTGACACTCTTAGAAGCACTGCCACGGAAACGCATGACCTTAAGGTTGCTGATTCCGAAATAATGAAAGAAGCTAGCAGTAGAGGAGATGTAATCACTAACAGCGCTGCCACTGAAGCTCAGAGCATAATCCAAGACGCTCAGCGGAAGGCGTATGCGATCATAAATGAAGCTGAGAATTCAGCATCTTTTCAGAGAGAAGGAGCCGATAGGTATTCACGTGAAGTCCTCTCAGGACTTGAAGAAAAGCTAGCAGATGTTCTTGGCCAGGTGAGAAGAGGGATTGATACCCTTCAGTCAGATAAAGCTACATCTTCAAACGGAAGTAAGGTATCAGTTTAAGGCTTAGCATAAGAGGATTCCGGTCTGTTCGATTGGAATCCTCTAGGTTTTGGTATCTGGTAGATCAAGACGTTAGGGCACCGTTAACCAGTTTGTGAAGGGTTTCCAATAGTGCCGCGTTTTCTGCTAAATCGAATCCGTCAACTTTATAAATTTGTTCCCCGGAAAAACCGTCCACAGCTCCCAGATCGACCATATCAGAGATCCTTTGGGTGTCTTCGTCGATTGTAGGGAGAATGTTTTTTCCGGCGGATACTGACAGTGCAGCGAGTAATCCGTACCCACCCCAATTGGAGACGCTGGCAATTATCAATTCAGTAACTTTGGAAACAGCTGGATAGGAAACCAGTGTTTCAGATTTTTCTACCCCGTCTCTGACGTTCCCTAGTCCAATTTCGTTTCCGCCATCACCAATCCCAATAGTTTTCGAATGCATATTAAACATGAGGTCAACTTTCGCTGTCTGATCACTTATGTCGAGGTCCCGCATGTTTCGATATAAGCCATCAGCTGCAGCAGCACAGCGTTCGATTGATATCAGTACAGAAGGATTCTCAGCGCTTAATATTTCCTCTGCGTATTGGACGCTTTTAGTAAGGGTAGTTATTGGAAAATCTATAACATCAGTACTTTCGGCAACATAAGGGCGTAACAGCATGCTGGAGTATTCATCGGCCACATATTTAACCTTGTATCCAAGCTGTTCTAATCCAACTCCAATGGCAATTGCACCTGGTGGACCATCAGTTTCAGCCGCTCCTGCGCTTAGAATGTAAAATCCAGTGGTGATCAAAATCGTCCCGGTATTGTCGAGAACTAGCTCTGCAGCTCTGGCGCAGGAGTCTGGGGGAACTAGATCCCGTAGTTCTGATATACCTCTTTGATCGTTTGACAGTATGATGTCTTCAATCGTCAAGTTTGCATCCATTTATAACACCGAATATTCTTCATCTTTTTTATCAGTAATGAACATGTAACCCGGAGCATGGGTGATCATTATTTCTGGCTTTGAGCTCATTGCTACACTTTGAGGTGTCACGCCACATGCCCAAAACACAGGGACTTCGCCCTCATTTATTTCAGTTGAATCGCCGAAGTCTGGCTTTGAAATGTCCGAAATTCCAATCGCTTCCGGTGATCCTACATGTATGGGAGACCCATGAACGCTGGGAAATCTTGACGTCACCTGAACAGCTCTAACAACTTTTTCCTGGGGTATTGACCTCATTGAAACCACCATGGGGCCAGAGAATTCTCCTGCAGAAGCGGTTTCTATATTTGTAATGTACATGGAAACGTTCGTCCCTTTCTCAAAATGAGGAAGTCTTATTCCATTGTTTTGTAGCGCAGCCTCAAAGGAAAAGCTACATCCGAGCATAAAGGTTACAAAATCTTTTTCCCAAATGTTTTCTAACGATTTGATTTCTTCTTCTAGGACACCATTTTTATAAACGCGGTATAGCGGGACATCATTTCTGACGTCACTGCCTGGCGCCGTGAGTTTGGCTTCTATTTCTCCCGGCTCGAGTACTTCAATTAGCGGACATGGTTTTGGATTGCGTTGACAAAAAAGAAGGAAATCGAAAGCGTTTTTGCGGGGAAGAATGGCAAGGTTTGCCTGGACAAACCCTGGTGCCAATCCCGATGTTGGCCTTGTTAACTCATTGTTTCGAAAGGAATTACGAAGTTCGGCAGGTGAATTAATTAGGTCTATTTCTTTAAGCATAATCTGTTTCCCCCCGGAATCTCTTGGTTTCAGGCCTCATATGGTGATTCTAAGCTATTATTACTATATTCACTTCCAACGCTATTCTACCCCCAAGCATTAACTTTTGTCTGAGCTCTTAATCTCCTCTTTATCCCGTTGAAGCATTATTTGACGCTATGCTATTCTTTTCATTCAGGTCGGGGAGTAGCGCAGCTTGGTAGCGCATCTGCATGGGGTGCAGGGGGTCGCAGGTTCGAATCCTGTCTCCCCGACCAATCCTAGTCTTTGGGTGTGAGTTTTACAGGGTTTCATCCTTTATTTGGACTGACTTAAAACTTTTATGAGTTATTCAAATTTGACCGAAGACCTAAATTTGGATATATTTAGTCACTCGGGAGCGGTCAAAATACCCGAAATAGGGAGATAACTTCAAACAATCGAATAGTAGGCTGATTGCCTACTGCTGAGCAACGGATTCAGGTTCTTTTAAACCTCGTGAGTCATTGCCTAATAGGCATCCCAGGGGTTCACTCACTCATTCCAACACTCAGAAATTAATTTCTGGTGCCAGCGATCTTGGTCCGTAATGGCAAACATGCCTAAGGTTTGACCACGGAAAGCCCGCACCAACAGGTCTGTACATTTAGCTAAGGAGAAGTATATATGTTAGGGAGTTTAATTCGCGGTAGGACTTTGACAGTGTCAGTTGTTCTATTGGTTGCAGCATTTGTTATGTTTTCAATCGCTTGTGGGGAGACGGTGAGGGAGGTTGAGGTAATTAAAGTTGTTGAAAAAGAAGTTCCAGTGGAAGTCGTTAAGGAAGTAGTCGTTGATAAGATCGTTCCAGTGGAAGTCATTAAGGAAGTCGCCATCGATAAGATCGTCGAGGTAGAGGTTCCTGTTGAAGTAGTAAAAATCAAAAAAGAGATTATGAAGGTAGAGGTTGAAGTACCTGTGCCTGAAGGTCCAAAAAGAGAAATAGTCTTTGGTGGACTTAACTGGGACAGTGCGCTGGTCCAGAATGGTATTGCCAGGTATATAGTCGAGCATGGCTACGGTCATGAGACTTCACAGATCGAAGGAGCCACCGTTCCACTATTCCAGGGTTTGAGGAAAGGTGATATAGACATCACGATGGAGATCTGGCTCCCCAACCAAAACGTAGTTTGGAATGAAGCTGTGAAGGCAGGGGAAGTGATCCCTGTAGGTAAGAGCCTTGAGGATAACTGGCAGAGTACATTTCTTATTCCTGCCTACGTCCAAGAAGCCAATCCAGATTTAGATTCTGTAGAGGACCTTAAAGAAGAAAAATACAAGGCATTATTTGCAGAACCAGATAGCAGTGGAAAAGCTGTGCTATGGGGCTGTATCGCTGGATGGGCGTGTAGGGGAGTCCAGGAAGGAACTGACGCTGGTCCGGGACAAATATCAGCATATGGCTTAACTGACCATGTTGAACTTAGAGATCCGGGAACCTCTGGCGCGCTGGGAGCCGCTATTGAAGGTGCGTTTAAGAAAGAGGAAGCTATTCTTTTCTACTACTGGGGACCAACGAAGCTCATGCTTGACCTAGAGTATCCTGTGAAGGTTGTTGACTTAGAGCAGCCCGATCCAAGCACCTGTGCTGGTAATGACCCTGTACACGGTTGTGCTTTCCCTCCAGCGGAAATCATGATCGCTATGAATACAGATTTAGTTCATGAAGCCCCCTATCTAATCAAGTTTTTCAACAACTGGGATTGGTCAGCCGGAAATCAGTTAGTCGCTGACGCCTGGTACGGTGACAATAATGGGGATTACGGCAGTTCTGAAGAGGCTTTTGAGGCAACAGCTGTCTGGTTCCTAAGTAATAATGATTCATGGCAGAGCTGGGTACCTGAAGATGTACGCGATAGTGTATTAGCGGCTTTGGCCAAATAAGGGTTTCAGTTAGTTAGAAATATTGATTTTGCTAACTGGAGTGCAAAAAGGGGACCGCTCTGTTCAGGGCGGTCCCTCTTTTGTGTGGGATTACTGTGACTTATGACTGTAGAACCTGAACAAATTAGCCACCAGATTGTGGTGGACCGTCTTTGGAAAGTGTTTGGAAATAACCCTTCCAGTGCCTTGGAAGCTGAAAATGCGGGAAAGTCGCGAGCAGAGATTCAATCTGAATTTGACCAAGTTGTTGCCCTTAGAGATGTTTCCTTCCATGTGGAGAAAGGGGAAACATTCGTCGTTATGGGACTGTCGGGTAGCGGAAAATCTACGCTGGTAAGATGCCTGAGCCGTTTAATCGAGGCTACTTCTGGGCACATATATGTTGACCTGGAAGATGTTACCTCACTGGACGACAAATCACTTAGGGAATTTAGGCGTAGTAAGGTGTCCATGGTATTTCAGAACTTCGGGCTTCTTCCACATCGAAACGTCATGGACAATGCCTGCTATGGACTGGAAATCAAAGGCTTGTCCAGAACCGAACGTTATGAAAGAGCCCAAAGGATGCTGGATTTAGTCGGATTGAATGGCTGGGAAACTTCTAAAGTAAGCCAACTGAGTGGTGGTATGCAGCAACGAGTTGGATTGGCAAGGGCTTTGGCAGTGGAACCAGAGATTCTACTTCTGGATGAGCCATTCAGTGGCCTGGACCCATTGATAAGACGCCAGATGAGGTCTGAACTTGCAGTGTTGCAAAAAGAGATACAAAAGACGATGGTTTTTATCACGCATGATTTGGATGAGGCTGTCACTGTGGGGGACAGGATAGCTATTATGCGAGATGGTGAGATAATCCAGATGGGAACGCCTGAGGAAATAATTCTGAACCCGGTAGACGACTTCGTCGCCGAATTCACCGAGGATGTTTCCAAGGACAGGGTCCTTAATGCCTCGTCCATTTCAGTCACTCCGGACCTAATTTGGTCCTATTCTCACGATTTGAATAGCTTAAAGAACAAGATGGATGAGGTTAAAGCTGGACATATAGCCTTTGTGAATGAATCAGGAGCCTCGTTGGGTGTCTTGATGGGAAGTGACGTGGAACATATTGCATCCATGGAAGAATTAGACCGTATGCTGGGAGAATCAACCGATACGATGATGTATTCCAGCAATGTTAAACCTGCAATTTCAAAATTGGCCAACTCATCAACACCTATCCCTGTCGTGGATTCTGATAATAATCTTCTTGGCGTAATAACCCAGGCCTCCATTTTGAATGCTCTATCTGAGTAGGAAAACCCTAATTAAAATAAATTGTTGGAGCGCCAAACCCCATGTCAGCACCAGATAGAGAGATATCAGCACCAGATAGAGAGATAATAAATTCAGAGAAGGGTGCATCTCCCCGAATCAATCAAAGCTTGAAGAAATTTTATTTCCCGTTTGTAGTGATATTGGGCGCAATTGTTTTGTCATTGATGATCCATGGGTCAGGGTTTGAACTAGCTTTGGATTTCCCTGTTGACGTTAGCAATGAAATGGAGGGGGCGCTAGATGATTCGGTCGATTGGATCGTAATTACCTTTGGCGACTTTTTTGATGCTATTAGCGATTCTATCAAGGTGGTACTGGGAAAACTTAGAGATCTACTGATCTGGATTCCATGGCCGATAATGATGTCTCTTGTTTTTATAATTGGTTGGAAAGTTGCTTCTTTAAAAATTGCGATAATGTCAGTTGTAGGCATGACTATCCTAGCCTTAGTCAATTTATGGGAACCCACCATGGTGACAGTCGCGATAATGATAGTTGCTGTTTTCTTATCTATAGTTATTGGTGTTCCTGTAGGGGTATTGGCAGCTAGAAGTGATTCTGTTGATACCGGGATACGTCCAGTTTTAGATACTATGCAAACCATGCCGAGCTTTGTTTATCTTGTCCCTGGAATTATGCTTTTTGGTCTGGGAAACGTCGCCGCTATATTTGCTACAGTGCTATACGCTCTACCTCCGTGTATACGACTCACCAATTTAGGGATCAGACAGGTGGATCCTTCTGTAGTAGAGGCTGGAACATCTTTTGGTTCGAGTAATATGCAATTGCTTTTCAAAATACAAATACCAATGGCGATTCCCACCATCATGGCTGGAATAAATCAAACCGTTATGATGGCGTTAGCCATGTCCACGATTGCTGCAATGGTTGGCGCGGGAGGCCTGGGTATTGAGGTACTGAGGGCAATGGGGCAATTAAGAGAAGGAGAAGCGATAATTGCTGGGTGTGCGATTGTTATACTGGCCATCATAATTGATAGAATTTCGCAGGGTTATATAGAAAATAGAACCCAGTAAGAACTGCAGCCAGTTGTATCGACTTAGTTATTAACAGTTCATATATTGACGGTTTGGAAAACTAAGGCGAATTTTGGCCCCACAAGAATTCCCAACTACGAAGGTATAGGGGTGTGGGTAAAAGAGTTTTTTTAAAAGAGACTTGGCATTCTGATTAGGATTGGCTAGGAGAAATCACCTATTCGCATAAGGAATTTCATCGTATAGTCCTGACAGCGTGTCTACCCATTGAGCAGGTAGTAACAATACAGGTTGCATCGATCCTTCTTGGCTGTTTAAGGCGTAGTAGTAGTCACCTTCTTCCGATTTGTCCCCAATGATTAGAAGGACGCCGTCTACGTAATTTGTACCTGACTCACTCACTCCCCTAAATCTCATCTCTATAGACAGTGAATTGTCACCAATTCCCCATTCCGTGTAATCTCTGTCTTCAACCTTATGCCTATGAATTTTCATTCCTTCGGGTCTGGACAAGAGTGGCAATATTTTTTCCCACTTTGACACATCGACGGGATGCGGGTCGGCACTTACCAGGTAGTCTGTGACTACCCACTCACCATTTTTCTTGGTAAAACTAAGTTGGGCTGGATCACTGTCGGGATCGTCAGTAGTAGGGAACAGGTTGAATTCTTCTATAGATTTTGGATTCCGTATTACATAGTATTTGGGGTATGGGGGCTCTTTAGCGAGGCGAGATACCACCTCTCCCCAAGTGTCCGCTATTAAAAATAATTGAGGAAACCCAGATATCTGACCGTAATGATGGTCTCCGTCAGTGGTTTTATCGCCAAGCCTGAACTGTAGATATCTGTCAAAAGTTAAGCCAATATCAACTATGGTGTGTGGATCCGCTAATCCGTATTCAGCTGGATCTTCAATGATTAATTTGGTTTCGGTTAGATCGCGTTTGGTCTGAGGACCTCCGAGTAGATACGCAATTCCCCCCCATCTCATATGGTCCGGCGGTATATCACCCTCGATGTCAAATGCCCATGTCCCTTCTGCAGTTTTATTGAAAAGAACATCATATCCCTCAGATTGAACGCCAATCGAGGTCATGTCATCGACCGATACTTGGTAGAACCAAGGACGAGGCAGTGCCTTTTCCTCTTCCTTCTCAAACGGATTAAGAAAATAAACAGCTCCCGCTATGGCAGCCACAAATATAAGTGCTAACGTAAGCTTGAAGTTCAAACTGAAACGCTCCTAACGTCTTCTCCACCAAACGAAAATGCCGAGTATTAGTGCTAGAGCAGGGGGTAATACCCAGCTGGACCACTTTATGAAGTCACGTTCTCTGGAGTTTACGACCAGTTCCCGATATGGGACTAATTTTGGTCTTATTGAAATTAATTCATAATCATCCGCAAGCCAATTTACAGAATTCAAAAATAGGTCGGCATTGTCGCTACTATGGAAGTATTTGTTTGTAGCGAAGTCGGAGTCGGCAAAGATGACTATTTTGGCAGGCTTTCTAGAAGACACCAGAGAAGGAGCTTCAGTAATCAAACCCTGAGTTTCCAAGACTCCAGCCACAACAAATGGCCCAGGCATTTCTTCATTCGAGAATCCCGGAGAATCTGAATCGGTCTCAAGCCAACTTGCAGGAGTAGTTATCCCTATCTCAGTGAATTTAATGTGAGATGGCAGATCGTCTGTGTGCACCAAAGAAGTTATTGGGCCTACCTCAGGAAAGAAACTCACACTTATCTCATCAGCTATTCCGATACCACTTCTATTACTTCCGTATAGTTGGCCGTTGGCCTTTTGCAACATAGGAGTAAGCATTTCGCCTCCAACATTGCTAACAGCGTCAGCCACTGGTTGATTTCCTATTGCCAAGCCATAGGTGGCCAACATTACGTTAAAGCCATCAGGCACTCCAGGGTCATACAATGCTAGAACGTGCCCTCCCGTGGTTACATATTTTGTGAGAGCCTCAAATTCAGTGTCGTCGATGTCCTTATCAGGGCCAGCTATGATGAGCACGGCTGTGTCTTCAGGAACTTCTCCAACCTGTTTGAGATTGAGTGGCAAAACTCTGTAGTTATCTCGTTGCATGCCCTCTATCGCAAAATCTAGGCCCGTGTCAGCCCTGTCTGTTTGAGAGGCCTCACCATGGCCGATGAGAACGCGCACCTTTTTCTGTTGCACGTCTGAGGCAACCAAGATACCTGTGACGAACTCCTGCTCAGTGAATCTCATTATTCCTTGGAGTTTTCCGCTATCTGCATCCTCAAATACTATCGTGGGATAAGTCCGGACATCATATTTTAAGGCTTGAGCTCTGTTTAATTCTGGGTCTATGAATCTGTAGCTAAAATTGTCTGATCTTCGTTGAAATTCATTTAATAGGTCCTCAGCCTGTTGCCTTTCTGCGTCAGAAGTTTGTTTTTCAACGAAGAAAGCATTAGCCATGACTGGCGAAGACATCTCATCAAGAATACGAAGAGTCTGGGGTGATAATGTGAATATTCTAGTAGCTGTTGTATCAATTCTGGTGGGGCTTTGGTAGATCAAGAAGTTCAACACCAAAAGTATAACGAAGAAAGCAATTGTCATTATGGCTACGTTTGTTCCATAGCGACCCCTGCGTCCAACAAGAAAAATAGCAATAGCTCTCGGAGACAACACTATCGCCAAAAAGATCAGAATCGCTCCGATTAACAAAACTATTAGAGAGAGGGACGATAGTGAGTCAAAGGCTAAATTTATGGCTCCACCGATAACAAGGGCGGCGACTCCACCACCACCGGTAACTACACTCCAGAATCCTGGCGATTTGACCGAACTGAGTAGGATGCTTGAATAGGATTCTTCAGTTTGTTCCGGCTGGGATGACATCTAGCGCCACCTTCGGGTTTCTAAGGATCTAATGGTGAGAAATACGAATATAGCTATCAAACTAAGGAAGTAAATAATATGGCTGGTATCTATCACTCCTCTCGTAAAGTCAGAGAGGCGCCCATCCATTGAAATAGCATTTAAGAATCCACCAGGTGCTCCCTCAACAAGGGATGAAACTCTGTCTATGAAGGTGAAGAACAGTAATACTGCTGTCCCTACTACAGCCGCAACAATTTGGTTTCCAGATAATGAAGACCCGAGGAGTCCAATTGCTAGCGCTGCAGCGCCGTGGAGGATCAATCCTAGGTAACTACTCAACACCGGACCGGAATCCGGATCTCCAAACACATAAATCATGAGGACGTAGTAGAGAGTTACAAATTGGATCGCGAGTAGCATGGCTAGGCTAGCAATATATTTTCCTAAAACCACCTCCCATTCCCTGACAGGAGAGGTGAGAAGTAACTCAAGGGTTCCGAGTTTTTGTTCTTCCGCTAGCAGTCGCATCGTAAGAAGAGGGGCTAGGAATATGGTAAAAAAGCTCGCCCAATCTACTAAGCCCCTTACTCCCGCCTCAGCGAAAGGACTTGAAATATCAAAGACGAAAAAGACTCCGGTAAGCGCAAGGAACATTGCTCCAACGACATAAGCCGATGGCATAGCGAAATACGCTCTTGTTTCCTTGGCCGTTATGGCTAATAGATTATTCATTCAAGTGTTTCCGGTACGGTAGTTGGGTTGAGCTGTTGCTCTTCAATGGTTAGTCGAAGGAAAATTTCTTCCAAGGACATACCCAAGGACTGCAACTTAAGTAATTCCCATTGATTTTCAATGACTGCTGTTGCTAGGTCCGATCGAATATCCTTCCCGAGGTCTACAGTAATTTGGTATCTGTGGAACGCTCCACCTGTGGAACTGTCCCGACTTATTTCTTGGACCCCATCGACTGATTCCAGCACAGGTATTATTTCCCTGTTAGGACCCTTTACTTCAAGTTCAACTCTTTCAACACCAGACAAATTAGTGCCCAAGTTCTCCGGTTCGTCTACAGCGACTATCTGCCCTTCATGAATAATAATTATCCTATCGCAAATCAGAGAAACCTCTGGCAGGATATGGGAGCTTAATATAAGCGTGTGTTCGTCTCCCAAATCTTTTATAAGTTGTCGGGTTTCAACCACTTGTATCGGATCAATGCCAATGGTAGGTTCGTCTAGGATTAGAACATCAGGCTCATGGAGTATTGCCTGAGATATACCGACTCTTTGCCTGTATCCTTTAGACAATTTACCGATTATGGTAGAAGAGTATTCTTCAAGATGACATAGCTCAATTACGTCAGAACGGCGTCTGTTTATTTCACTTCCGTTCATGCCACGAATAGTACCCATGAATGAGAGATAGTCGGAGACAGTCATATCGAGATACAAAGGAACCGTTTCAGGGAGATATCCTATGTGTTTTCGAGCGTTTAAAGACTCTTCGACGATATCAAATCCGGCTATTGAGGCAGTGCCACTAGTAGGAGGCATAAATCCAGTCAGTATTTTCATCGTGGTAGATTTGCCAGCACCATTCGGCCCTAAAAATCCTAAGATTTCTCCTTTTGGCACTGAAAACGTGAGACCAGTGACTGCTGGAAAATCGCCATAGTACTTTGTTATGTCAGATACTTCTATCAATAGCTTTAATTCAATATTTAATGGCTGCGATTGATGTAACGTGATTCAGTTGCTGCAACATAAGGTACTAGCGAACCTTTATTACAACTGAAGAATAGTAAATCAACAGCTTTCGTAGTTCAATAGTTATAAGGATCGCAAATTTGTTTTATTCCTTCATATAAAGCATTGAAATATTTTACCGGTATGATATTGGTACCATGCATTTAATAATAGACGGCTATACAGCCGATAGGAAACTTTTGTGGGATCAGACCAGAGTTGAAAAATTTCTGGAGACGTATCCTTCAAAACTGGGAATGACAGTCATATCTCCTCCCAATGTGGTTAGCTACAAGGGTTCTAAGAAGGATGACTGGGGGATTTCAGGGGTAGTATTGATCGCCGAAAGCCATATAAGCGTACATACATTTCCACTACGCAATTATCTAAATGTGGATATTTTTTCCTGTAAATGGTTTGATTCTGATAGGGCGCAACAGGAGGTGTCAAAGCTGTTTGGCGTTCAAAGAATTAGCTCCAATTTGATAGAAAGAGGTATTGAATATTTAACCGATGATGAGGCGGAAGAGGGTATGCTTAGTGAGAGATTGTCATTGACGGATAATGAGTGAGGTATTAGATAATATGGTGCTTTTTTAAAAATCTGAAAGTGAACCAACTCCGTGAAATGAGATTTATTGTGGTTGTGATGATAGGGCTGGAATGTGTTTCAAGAGATGAACAATAATTAATGAAATTGAGTAGCCAATGAACGGTGATTCCGAAAAATTGGTCTATATGGACCACGCGGCAACGACACCCCTTAGGTCTGAAGCCTTGGAAGATATGCTTCCCTACCTTCAGGGTAGTTTTGGAAATCCATCTAGCCTGTATACACTGGCCCAGGAAGCTCGGAATGCAGTCGATAGGTCACGGCGTACGATTGCAAGCCTGATCGGAGCGCGTTCTAGCGAACTAACCTTTACTAGCGGGGGAACTGAGTCAGACAACGCGGCCATTAAAGGTGGTGCCATGGCCATGAGACATCTTGGAAGGCATATCATCACGTCCGCTATAGAGCACCATGCTGTTTTGCACACATGCCACCAAATGGAGCAATTTGGCTTTGAGGTTACTTATCTTCCAGTGGATCAATATGGTCTTGTTAGCGAATCAGACCTATTGAACGCAGTAACCTCAGAAACGATACTGGTTAGTATCATGATGGCTAACAATGAGATTGGAACGATACAGCCGATTTCAGAACTTTCAGAATCTATCCAATCTGTTTCCAGGAGAGATGAAAGAACAATCCTATTTCACACTGATGCTGTGCAGGCTCTAGGTCATGTACCAGTCGATTTGTCCCAACTTGCAGCTGTTCATATGTTGAGTATGTCGGCCCATAAGTTCCACGGCCCTCGAGGTGTAGGGGGGTTGTTTATTAGGCGAGGAACCCCATTTGAACCTCTCATCATGGGAGGCGGACAAGAACGCCAACGTAGATCTGGAACTGAAAATGTGGCGGGGATAGTGGGGATGGCAACGGCATTGAAACTTTCTGTGGACGAGATAGAGGAAAATAAAAGTAAATTACAAAACCTGCGAAACAAAATTGTCAAAACTCTATCAAGTGAAATTAAGGGCGTTGTTTTCAATGGGCATGATGAAGATAGATTGCCGAATAACGTAAGCGTGTCGGTTGAAGGGGTGGAAGGAGAGCCAATACTACTTGGACTTGATTTGAAGGGTATCTGTGCATCAAGCGGAAGTGCTTGCTCATCAGCTTCTTTAGAGCCCTCTCATGTGCTTCTCGCGCTAGGGAGGTCGGCGGAGCAAGCACAAGGCACACTTCGCATCACATTAGGAAGAGACAATTCTGAAGAAGATGTAGACTATTTGCTGGAAACATTAATTGATCTTGTATATAAACTCAGGTCTATGCCATCGCTGACTAGTTCTTAATGTCAGTTGTGACTGCTGGATATTATTCGGAAGTGTTGAATTGTTAAATGGATTGAAAATACCAAGCGTTTTATCTTTGTTTTTTATCGGTTGTATTGCTGTATCTTCGGTTTTTACCATTGCCTGCAACAGTGAGCCAGAGAATCGGTCAGTGGCCGGCAGGAATATTGAAGTTCATACAGGATTTCCTGTGATAGTTGACTCAGCGTTCTATATGGGTACCGACGGGAAAACCTGGGTAATCACTCCAAGTGCTTCAAATAGGCAATTGGTTGTTATGAAGCCGACCATAGTAAATAGGACTAGTACAGTCATACCTCTTTTGGTTGATACTGAAGCAGCAAAGATAGGGGACAGGCGAAGTCGAAGATTTCCTGCTATTGACCCCCTTTTAAAGGCCCGTTCAGTTAGTATGGTTTTGGAGGAAAGCCCCACTGTGAAGGATATTTCTCCGATATTATGGGGTGATGTTGAATTGGCAAGGCAGACACAGGTCGAAGGGTATATTGTTTTTGACGTCCCCAAGGGAGTGATCTTGGGAACACTTTTTTGGGATGAAATTGAGTATATCCCGGTTGATTTCATAGACTATTGGAAAAAAAGAGATTGAAGTGAATGTTAAAAACGGATACGTGTCATAATCTAAATTACAAGGGTTTAGCGTGTTTCAAATTAGGAGAGAACTATGTCAGCACCAATAGAAATAACTAGCGAAAATTTTGATAAAGAGGTACTTCAATCCGAAATACCAGTCTTAGTTGATTTTTGGGCTGACTGGTGCCAACCATGCAAGATGATAGCTCCCTCCGTGGCTCAGGTAGCGGATGAATATGATGGAAGGATCAAGGTTGGGAAATTAGATGTAGATCAAAATGGGGATTTGTCTATGTCATATAATATTCGAGGTATTCCGGCTCTTTTAATCTTCCATAAGGGGAAGCCTGTTGACCAGATAGTGGGGGCTGTCCCCAAGTCCATCATCCAGAAAAAATTGGACGAAGCGCTTTCCGAGATAGACTAACCCTGCAGCTTCAATAGCCTTATAAACTAGATAGGGCGACTAGCTTAAGCTTAAATCTAATGGGAGCGGATGGGGCCTGGTGGTCTCTGCGGACTTCAAATCCGTTGGCAGCAGTCCTTCGACTGGTGTGGTGGGTTCGACTCCCTCGCGCTCCCGCCAAAGCTAAACAGTGTCATCGTCAAGTGCTTCCCGTCTAACTTCTTCGTATAGATCGTCGATACTGTCAGTTACCGGTTGCATAAATATAATTTCTCTTTCGTGGTTGGTGTATTTTTCCGCTAAACCTAAAAGTCTTTCTATATCCCATCGCCCAATGTCTTTGATTTTCGATAGTCTCCAGATCCACTTCATTAGTCTTCCAGTGGGATTTTCATAGGCCTGGCTTATGCTCAATAGAAAATTTGCATCTCTCCATGGAATGCCATATTGGTCCATTTTGTCCCAGCGAAATATTCTGTCTTCTTCCTGATCCAGTGTTGAGATATTTTCAAAGCAATCTTTCCAGATTTCTAATGTTTCGACAGGAATATCATTAAAATCCGGCTGAAGATTCAAAAAGTTAGATATATCCGATAGAGACGACCCTTTTAGCCATTCTTGCCATGCGAAAAAGAACTCCTTTTTATGTTGGATAGGTTGTTCCAAGGGATTCAAAGGCTCTCCTTATATCAAGTCTTGTCTTATCTGGTGTTGGTGAAATACTGTTTAAATTAACTCAGATCGGAGTTCAATAGGAGGTTAATACAATGTGCCGTTACTGGTTATTGTTTATTTTTAACTCAAATATTGCGATAAATTATGGTCAGGGTTATTCTCTCAGATAAAGGTGGATATATGGAATCAAAGTTTTGGCTTATGAAATCTGAACCTAAAGACTATTCGTTTGACGACCTTAAATCAGAGACGAATGCAACAGCGGAATGGGATGGAGTACGCAACTATCAGGCGCGTAACCTACTTAGGGATAGCATCAAATCGGGGGACAGGGTGATTTTCTATCATTCTAATTCAAAGCCATCCGGAGCGGTGGGAACTGCCGTGGTTGTCAGAGATGGGTACCCCGATTTTACTGCATGGGATCCAGATTCTGACCATCCTGATCCCCGAAGCACAGAGGATGATCCATTATGGTACATGGTGGACATAAAGGCTGATCAAACTTTTGAGAGGGTGGTCTCACTGAAAGAAATTAAAGCTACGGCAGCTCTATCAGATATGGTTCTAGTGAAAAATTCGAGACTTTCAGTTCAACCAGTCACTGAAGACGAATTCCAGCTCATCTTATCAATGGGGCTTTCCTAACACTATTTTTTGGGGATAGTCTGAATAGTTTTATGAATACTGAAGATACCAACCTTCTTATCTTATTGAAGGAGACTTGGGATTCTGTTGCTGAGTTGATGGCATCCTTATCAGGCGAAGATTGGTTGTTACCTACTGATTGCCCCGGGTGGACTGTAAAAGATTGCTTTGCCCACCTTATAGGTATCGAACAGCGTTTACTTGGTCATTCCGTCCCTAGTATTACTCTGTCGAATGAAGATTTGACCCATACCAAAAATGAACTTGGTATCGAAAATCAAATTGATGTCGTGTTAAGGCGGCTAACTCCTACTAAAGAACTTATAGAAGAGTACAAATTTTTGACATCGGAGAGATTAGACATTCTAGATCAATCTGATTCTTTTACCAGAAAGAGAAAAGCCCCTGACGGCAGAACAGTGAATGAACGGGAACTAATTTCCATAAGGATTTTGGATTGTTGGGTTCATGAACAGGATATAAGGCGAGCGATTGGGAGACCTGGGAATTTGTCAGGGTCTACAGCAACACATGTTTTCAGCCGATTGAATAAGACTCTGCCGTTCATTCTGGGGAAGAAAGTTAAGCTTAAAAATGGTTGTACGGCTCAATTTGTTATCCAGGGAGATTATGCTGAGATAATTTCTATTGGTTCTTGCGCAGGTCGTGCTAGGGAGATAGACGACTTAGATAACCCGTCTGTTGGACTAAAAATGAATTGCGAAACCTACTTACTATTATGCTGTGGGCGGATGTCCTCACAAGAAGCTGTTGGTGCTGATAAAGTTACAATAACGGGCGATCAAAATTTGGGGCTTTCCATCCTCAATTACATGAACTTCATGCCCTAGACAATATTCTTTTCTCCCATTTCTATATTCCCTTAACCAGTATTTCTATTATCCTTGGAGCGATCTCTCTAGCTTTTTCTTTCAAGGTTTGCTGATCAAGGCTTCCAAGAGGATGATCCATAACAGCGAAGGGATAATCAGGGATTCCCCCTATTTTGGCCATGGCAACGCCACTTGTTATGAACGGTTCGGTGCAGATAACTGCTGCTGGGACACCTTGTTTTTCAAACTGTATTCCGTCGTGCACACTGCACGATGAGCAAGACCCTCAATCCCCTGAAGCGGTAATAATTACGTCACAACTCTTAATAACGTTTGAGAGAATGTCGTTAGGACAAGGTCGCGAAGCATTCCCTTTATTTTCCTCAATGCCTAGTTTGATATTGCTATTTTCTTTAAGAATGTCATATACATGTTTTAGTAATTCAGAAGAATTTCGTTTACCGTTCGCTAGTAACCCTATAGTGACTCCATCAAGTGACTCAGGGCGAATTGCCATGAGACTTTTTTCGGTATCGGGCGCTATGGTGGGATTAAGAACTTTTATTCCAACTTCTGAAGCCATCGTCTCCTCCATCGGTATCATTATTGGGTTGGGTTGCAGTTTATCTTGAGAATGTCGCGTCACTATCCTATCAGCTTAGAAACGGATTGGGAGTTACTTCCGCCCCCCCAGATAGGTATGACACAGGAAAAAGCTCCTGCATTACCCCCAGCGACCATTATAGTAAAGCTCTCAGGCCCGATTGAGGAATGAGTAATTTTTGGACCTGAAGGTTTTGGGCCTGGATTTATAGAACCTTGTCCCCATTGTTCATTAGATCGAACAGCCATATTAAACAGATAATCTTTTACTTGCCCCTTCGTCCATCCTTCGGCTCCTAGATATTTAGCATGTTCAGGGCAGAACACGATGATAATTTCACCTTGGTTTGGGCCGGCTGCGAACAAAGCGTCAGAAAAACTATTCAAAATGTTTTCTGGGTTTTTTTCCGAATGATTACTGACCTGAATAGGGGAAAGACCTGCAAAAACTGTTACAGAGCTTTGATTGGTGGTGAAACCTCTTTCTACACCTAAAGATTCGAATGGTGATCTGGCCATATTTTCTGTTATGCACCAAGTATATTTTCCGGGATGCCCCAAAGTTGCCTTATCTATTTCACCTGATCTAGAACCTGTTGCGTTTATAAGGGTTAATCTAATTGCACGCCCTATTGTGGCATTTGCACGATGTCCGGGACCAAAAACGCTCGTTATGCCATTGACCCCAATGCTTTCAGCTTCAGGCCCGCTTATAACAGCTAAAACAGCCGCTCCCATCGTGCTGGCGGTAATGGCATGAAGGTTAAACTCCGGTTCTAATACAGCCTCTATTGAAGACAGAACAGAAGGGAAGTATTCAGGTTTGCATCCCGCCATCACGGCATTTATAGCAATTTTTTCTATGGTAATTGTCCTGTTCTTAACTGGTTCCACCCCTATGACTTCAGATGGGTCACGATGTGAGTGTGAGACAGCTTCGAGAACATTGCTCTCTGTAGGTAGTATTATCGGTAACCCATCGGTCCATCCACTGGTAATATAATGCTCCATTGCTTCCGTCTCAGTCCGGAATGAAAGAGTTTCTGACATAAGAGTTTTTTCCATCGTTGAGTCTTTTCTCCCTTAATTCCTTACTGTTCATCTGGATAGTTTGGGCTAATCTAAATATAATATGAACCTGTAGAGGATTATAGAAAAAATCAACTATCTGGGCTAATCGCTTATAGACAGCTTGAAATAAATAAGTAATTCAGCTTCACGTTTCTTGAAATGTAGTGCGGTTGATATGTATGATCCTTTGTACACATGTAAATTTTTGTATCGTTAAGTTGTCAAATAAGGTGGTTTTGGAGGTCTATTAATGGTTACAGCCCGCGAGAAATCTCTTGTCGTAGTTCAGCTAAGTGGGGGGAATGATTATTTAAATACAATCGTTCCTTACGGCGATGACGAATACTACGACTTTCGAAAGACGGTTCACATTGATCAAGAGTCGGTGCTTCCTGTAGATGGCACTTACGGATTCAATCCTAACCTGGGACCGCTCAAGCGCCTTTACGACGAAGGCAAAGTAGCAGTTATAAATGGTATAGGGTATGACAATCCAAATCGCTCACATTTCCGATCTATGGATATTTGGCATACTGCTTTGCCGGATGAGATAGGTAATGAGGGCTGGTTAGGCCGTGTTATTCGTGAGATAGATCCGAGTGGCGAAAATGTTCTTACGGGAGTCAATTTTGGCCGAGGATTACCGAGGGCCCTGGGAGTAAGAGGAGTCCCCGTAGCATCTGTGGGGAATTTAGAAACCTATGGACTATTCACTGACATTGAGGACGAAGCGACTAGGAGTCTAGCTCTTCGCGCTTTTGCGCACATGTATGGGGGAGTACAGGGAAAGGACCCAGTATTAGACTTTTTAGGACAGACTGGCTCAAATGCTTTAAAAGGCGCCGATATTCTTCGTACTGCTCCTGAAAAATATTCCTCCTCCATCGAGTATGCGGCGAATCCTATTGCCCAGAGTATGAGGAGCGCTGCACAGGTTTTGTTTGCAGATCTTGGCACTCGAGTGTTTTACACACAACATGGCAGTTTTGACACCCACTCCGGTGAACTTACATCCCATGCTAAGTTGTGGCAGGAAGTTTCCGGGGCAATTGGGGACTTTTATGATGATCTGAAAGAACACGGTCGTGAAGACGAAGTCGTAGTGCTCGTATTCTCGGAATTTGGTCGACGCATTAAAGACAACGGTTCTGGGACTGATCACGGTTCAGGCGGGGTTGCGTTCGTTATAGGCAGTGAAGTTAAGGGTGGTATGTATGGACAGTATCCGTCTATAAGGGAAGCGGACCAGTTGGAAGGAGATCTTCACTTCAACAATGACTTCCGTTCGACATACTCGACAATAATAGAAAATTGGTTCGGGTTAGACGCTGTACCGATAGTAAATGGAACATTTGAACAGTTCGATTTCGTGTCTCGTTAAAATAGTTGTGGTTGGTAATACTCAAGGGAGACGGGGGTGTTGAAACATGAGTGACTTGGCACTTTTTGCGCATTTAATGAGGCGCGCCGGTTTTTCGGCAACTCGAGACGAACTGGAATCCTACGTTGAGCTAGGTTACGAGGCTACCGTAGAGGAATTGCTATCTCCAGGGGAACCGGGGAATATGCCCGACGATATCATCCGCAGATATCACGTTGATCAAAATGAGCTCAGGCAATTGGATGGGGCTGGTGCATACTGGATATACCGGATGATAACCACCCAAAACCCTCTGGAGGAGAAAATAGCTCTCTTCTGGCATGGGCTTTTTGCTACTGGATATGCGAAGCTGAATCAGGCGCGGGCTCTTCTGAACCAAATTGACATGTTCAGATCTTCGGGTCTGGGCAGTTTTAGAGATCTTCTAGTTGATTTGTCCAGAGATCCGGCAATGATTATATGGCTAGACAATAACGAAAATCACAATGGGGCGATAAACGAGAATTACGGTCGGGAGCTGTTGGAACTCTTCTCCATGGGAATAGGCAACTATTCAGAAGATGACATTAAAGAATGTGCTAGAGCTTTTACGGGCTGGACTCTCAGGAATCAAGAGTATATGTCTATGCGTGCGAGTAAAGATTCTATCTGGCCCTATGGAAGAATCGCTTGGCATTATCAGTATAAAGAAGATGACCATGATTCAGGCGGTAAAAGATTTTTGGGCGAGCAAGGCGATTTCAATGGTGATGACATAGTCGATATTATTGCAAAACAAGATGCTACAGCCCGATTTCTGGTAACAAGACTGTTTCAGTTTTTTGCGGCTGACTCGATTGACTCTGATGGCGAACCAGTAATCGAAGATATGGTCAAAGCTTACTTCGAATCTAATTATGAAGTTGCTTCAGTGTTACGTGTTTTATTCAACTCTGAGTATTTTAAATCTGATAAAGCTCGCTACGCCCGGGTGAAAGGTCCTGTAGAGTCTGTTGTTGGAACTGCCCGGATGGCGGGGAGCTATTTCGAGCCTACGTTAGACGTGCATGGACTTTGGGCGCAGGCCATGTTCATGGGACAGGGTCTTCTTGCTCCTCCAACAGTGGAAGGGTGGCATGAAGGAACAGAATGGATCGACAGTGGGTCTTTGGTAGAAAGAGTTAATTTCGCCACGAAAGAGTTTGGAGATCCCAATAAGCCGGGAGTGATCAATATTATTGAGAAGTTGTCGCAACGTGGGAATGGAACCTTAGATTCCGAGACATTAGTTGATGGCTGTCTCGATCTTATAGGGCCGATCCGAGTTGAAGATAGAACCAGGGAAGGATTGGTTGAGTTTGCTGATGCCCTTGGAGAAGTGAATCTGGTAAATGCGGGGTCAGCAGAGAGACAAAAAGTAGCTGACACTCTGAGCATGATCGCATCCACCAGGGAATATCAGCTAGCATAAACTCGAAATAAATAGTAACGGAGTTTTTGCCCATGTCCTCGACTTCCACTTCTAACGCTCGCTACCTGAAGACAATTGGTATTGTCAATAATGGCTACAACGGTAGAGGATTTGCCAATCCGTATGATGTGGCCGTTTCAGAAGAAGGAAACCTTTTTGTTTTAAACAGGTGTGACCCTGCAAGGCGCTCTGCTATTAGAGTTGGCGTTTGTAATCTTGACGAGGACTACCTTTTCGAATTTGGCTTTGGCTTTGGTGATGGTGACGGGCAGATGGTGTGGCCTGTTGGCATAGAGTTTGATAAAAATTCCAGGGTGTTGGTTTCTGACGAGCACAACAACCGTATTTCCATCTACTCCTCTGAGGGTCAGTTCCTGTCACATTGGGGGACGATGGGAGAGAACCAAGGGGAATTCCAAGGTCCCTCAGGTATAGCAATTACACAGGACAATGTTGTGTTTATTGCCGATCAGAAAAACCATCGTATACAGCAATACACGCCGGACGGAGAATTTATCGGACAGTGGGGTACCCATGGTACTGATGAAAGCCAGTTCAATCTCCCTTGGGGAATGGCTTTTGATGCTCAGGAAAGACTATATGTCGCTGATTGGAGAAACGATCGTATACAAGTTTTCTCCCGTGACGGACAGTTTTTGAAAATCATAGGCTCATCGGGCTCTGGCGAAGGGGAATTATCTAGACCTTCTTCAGTGGCAATAGACAGTCGAGGGGATGTTTATGTAGGGGACTGGGGAAATGAAAGGGTCCAGGTTTTTGACGACCAAGGGACGTTTAAATATACCTTGAGGGGTGAGGCTACGTTATCTCAGTGGGCAATAGAATTTTTTGAATCCAACCCGGATGAGATGGAACAGAGGGAAATTTCAGAACTTCTGCCAGAGATTCCAGATCATCTCAATAGCCCCCATCATGTATCTTCGCAAACGGAGTCATTTTTTTGGGGACCGGTTTCTGTTGTTATTGACCAAAATGATTTGTTGTATGTGGTTGAATCCAATAGGCATCGTATTCAAGTTTATGAAATCCGCTGATTTCTATTTTGGTTGGATGAACTCTAACCAGTTTCCTTCAGGATCCTGGCAATAACAGATTCCTCTCCGAGAACCATCTGGATTATCCGTGAATATTGGGTCTGTGACGAAAGTGATACCTTTAGCAACCAAATCCTTATGAAGTTTTTCGAGGTCATCAACGTTGAAGCATACGTGGGCTGCGCCTAGCTGGTTGCGATTTAGGTGTCCTTCGGGACTTCCCGGGTGGATGTAATGGACTAGCTCGAGGGAATGTTCTCCATCCGAGCCAACGAAAACCAGAGTTCTATGCGCTCCTGGGATTCCAGTATGATCACCTGTTTCAGGTGCTTTACTGTCTACCTCTCTTTCTACACGCAATCCCAAGTCGTCTCTGTAGAAAGCTACCATTTTGTCGATGTTTTGGACAACAAAACCAGAATGATTAAATCCCGTTACCATTCGTTAAGACCTCCATAATCGCTATTTTTAGTCGTTTTAGATACTTTTAGGTATCTAGAAGACCAAGGATAGTCGTACCCGGGTTTTAATTGCAAACGCACACAACGAAGTGTATTCTTCGATGATAATTTATGTTTGTTATAACGATCCTAAAAATTCCTTTTTTCTGGGCTGCTGCTGGCTTCTTAGTGGGTGTTGCGCTGGGAGTAAACAATATTTCAGTCTGGCTAATTGCCGCCTTGCTTTTAGCATTTCTGGCAGTCGTGAAAATTAGTGGGCCAGCTAGAGAAGAAGGCGAAGGATTCTTGTTCTCCGGTGGCAGCGCACTAATGCTAGCTTGGATATTAGGGTTCGCTGTAAAAGGAATCATATTCTAGTCGGACTTTTGCATTTGCCGATTGGGTAATCAGCATTTTGGATAACTGTGTTGTCTAGTTCACCAAAGTCAAACGTGAGTATTTTTGCAACCTGCGTGGTAAACCATATTTATCCGGAGGTTGGTTTAAGCACTGCTCGAGTATTGGAGCATTTTTCTTGCAAGGTAAGTGTGGAACAGAACCAGTCTTGTTGCGGGCAGCCTTTTTTTAATTCAGGGTTTCGAAATGATGCGAGGAAGCTTGCAGAGAAACTGATTGAAACCTACAAAGATGTTCCTGGGGACATTGTTGTGCCTTCAGGCTCGTGTGTCAGTATGATCCGAAATCATTATCGGGAGCTCATTGGACCTGATCATTCTTTGAAATCTGAAGCGGAAGATCTGGCTGGCCGTATTTTTGAGTTCTCTGAATACCTAAATAAATTGGTTACTGATGGGGATTTTTTCTCAAAGGTAGATAGTAAGACTCCAGATAAAAAATTGCCTGATGTTGTTTACCATGAATCCTGCCATCTTCACAGAGATCTGGGTGTTGGTGACGCTCCCGAAGCTATTCTTAGGAATCTTCCTAATATCAACCTAGTGAATTTAGAACAATCTGAAGTGTGTTGTGGTTTCGGGGGGACATTCGCGATCAAATATTCAGAAATATCAGCCGCTATGATGAATGAAAAAGTGGACTTAATCGAAAAATCTGGGGCCGACATTGTCACATCGTGTGATTCGAGTTGTTTGATGAACATTGATGGAGGTATTAGAAAACGGGGTCTCCCTGTAAAGGCTAAACATATCTCAGAATTGCTGGATGAAATTATTTCGGAATCTCAAAAGCGATGAAACCAATAACAGAAAAATTTAGAGAAAAATCCTCTTCGACGCTTCACGACTTAAAGATTCAAAAAAATTTATCCGGTCTCTATTCGGGTTTTTATAAGGCACGATTAGATGTCACAGCAGTGACAGAAAATTGGGAACAAATGCAAGATCAAGCCCGCCTGATCAAAGAGCATACGTTGAACAATCTTCACCACTATTTAGAGATGCTGGAGTCCAAAGTAGTGGAAAATGGTGGCAATGTACATTTTGCCGATACAGCTACTGATGCTAGCAACTACATTTTGAATTTAGCTAAGGCTCGGGGAGTCAAAACGGTAGTTAAGAGTAAGTCTATGCTTTCAGAGGAGATGTCTCTGAATCAGAGGCTGGAAGATGAGGGGATTGAGCCGGTTGAGACTGATCTTGGAGAGTATATCGTTCAACTCGCTGAAGAAACTCCTTATCACATCATTGCTCCTGCTATACATAAGTCTAGTGGAGAAGTGGCTGAACTTTTCAGCGAAAAAATAGGCACAGACCCTGGGTTGGACATCGAAGACTTAACCGAAGTTGCAAGAAAGCAACTCAGGCAAAAATTTATAGAAGCTGATATGGGCATTACAGGGGGAAACTTTTTGGTGGCGGATACGGGCACTCTAACGCTCGTTACTAACGAAGGTAACGGCAGAATGTGTACTTCTCTTCCTAAAATACATGTAGCTGTTGTGGGAATGGAAAAGGTTATACCCTCTATGGCAGACCTAGGGCTTTTCTTGAGGCTTTTGATAAGGTCAGCAACTGGGCAGTGGATGTCTAGCTACGTCACGACTACTTCTGGCCCTAAAAAAGAGGGAGATATTGACGGACCGGAAGAGTTCCATTTGGTCATTGTGGATAACGGGCGTTCCGACATATTGGCCAATAAGGAGCTTCGAGAAGCACTTTACTGTCTCCGTTGCGGAGCCTGTCTAAATGCGTGCCCTGTATACCGAAAGGTGGGTGGTCACTCCTATGGATGGGTATACCCTGGCCCGATAGGCGCAGTGGTCACTCCGATGCTCACAGGGTTGTCCAAAGGAAAAGATTTACCTTTTGCATCTAGTCTCTGTGGGGCATGTAAAGAAGCATGCCCTGTCAAAATAGATATACCTAGGATGCTACTTTATATGAGGAGTGAGTTATCTGAAGGTAAAGATTATCCTGAAGAGGTCTCCTCAAGCATTATTGACAGGATTACATACAGAATAGCTAGTTATGTTCTAGGCAATGCAAAATTATCGAAACTTTTACATGGTATTGGAAGTAAACTGGCGAAAGTTTTTATGGGAAATAGAGTGCCTTTGCCGTCCTCCTGGTCTTCTCATCGAAAATCGCCTGATCTGCCGAATAAAACCTTCACTCAACTTTGGGACAAATATAGATCCGATGGTGAATAAATATGGGTAGGGATCAATTTCTAGCTAGAGTAAGGAAAGCTGTGGAGTCTGAAGGGGCGGAATCTATTAATTTCCAAGACGCACCTTCCTATTTATCTGATGCTAGAGTAAATAGCCAAGCAACCGAAGTTTTAAAATATGCCTCGGATCACTGGGCAGATTTATCTTCAGCATTATCCGCTAGGGCTGAGTCTCTGGGATGGCAAGTGAACAGATGCTCCAATTCAGAAGATGCTTTTGAATATGTAGAGTCTGTTGTCGCTGATATTAGTGCAAAAAACATGGTGATTACAGATCAAGGAAGCATACGGGATATTGGTTTGTCCAAGTTAGCGACTGACGAACTCGATGTTGTCACAATAAACTCTAGCAATGAGATGAGTTCAGATGACCTGAGAGCTAAGGCCTTGCAGGCTGATGTGGGGATCACAGGAGTTGAGTTTGCCATCGCTGAAACTGGAACAGCGGTTCTTTCATCGGATTCGGAGACTGGCCGTCTAGTTGGATTGGCACCACCGGTTCATATCGTCATAGTAAAGAGAGGGCAGGTGTTACCTAGTTTAGATGAACTTTTTCTCTTAAGAAAATGGCAATCTACTAATGGATTAGCTCCTCAATATGCTAGTCTAATTTCGGGACCCAGCAGATCCGCTGATATCGAATACACCCTCGTTACGGGTGTTCACGGACCCGGAGATGTACGGATGGTGCTGGTGGATTAAATCTCCCTTAATATTTATAGGGACATACCAATTCGAATCAGTCGCAGTGCTTCCTCCACGGAATTTTCTATGAGGACTGCAGCGTTGGAAGAAGCCTCCTCCAACGTCATTGGACCACTTACGATGGAGAGTGCTGATTCTAACCCATGTTCATGCACAACCTGATAGTTTTCTCCGAGCATTCCCGATATCCCAAAACAGGGTATGTTCATTTCTGATGCTAATCGTGCCACGCCAATAGGGGCCTTGTTGTAGATAGTCTGAAAATCCATACCACCTTCCCCAGTTATGACTAATCTAGCTCCATCCATTTTCGTTTTTAATTCCACTACGTCTAATACTATGTCCACTCCTGCTCTCAAATGACCATCTAAGAAAGCTATCATTCCAGCACCGAGCCCGCCGGCTGCACCTGCACCAGGAATGTTCTTGACATCTTTGCCTAATTGGCTTTTGACGACATCTGAAAAATTTCCCAGCGCCATATCGAGTTCTTTAACATTATCGGGTGTAGCACCTTTTTGAGGTCCGTATACAGCCGAGGCTCCTTCAGGGCCAGTTAAAGGATTGTTTACGTCACAGGCAATTTGAAAATCACAATATTGAATCCTTGAGTCAATGCCAGATAAATCAATTTCGGTCAATTTGTCTAGCGAGGCACCACCAGGTGGGAGTTTCTTACCGTTTTCATCTAACAGTTTTACACCTAAAGCCTGGGCCATTCCAGCACCTGCGTCATTCGTGGCACTTCCCCCGATTCCCACTATAAAATTTCTAAAACCCTGATCCAAGGCTTGGAGTATCACCTCTCCAAGGCCGAATGTGGTGGAATGGAGAGGATCTCTTTCGTCGAGGGCGAGTAGGGCGAGCCCTGAACTTCTAGCCATTTCAATTACAGCGGTTTTACCATCTCCCATGGCTCCCCACGAAGCATCTAACCTTTTTCCCGTGGGACCAGTTACATTGGTTTCGTTTATCTCACCTTCAGAACCTTCTACCAATGTCTCCAGTGTTCCATCTCCACCATCTGCTACTGGACAAATAAGAATCTCCGCATCTGGGAACACTTTGAGAGCCCCTTTTTCAGCAGCAATTGCAACTCCTAGGGCAGTAATGCTTCCCTTATAGGCTTGGGGGGCTATTACGATTTTCACTTTATACAGATCCTTTTTTGATTATTAATTGCCTGCTCCATTTTCTTGATATACATATTTATATATGTTGATTGATATGAAAAAGGAATTACGGTACTTTAATACTATAGACGTTAGTAAAGGTAGCATAATGGCAAGAAAAAAATCAGATGAGCCCACAAGGCAAATATTTGCCAATATTCGCGAAGATATATATCTCTTAGTGAAATCTAAGTCTGCAGAGGATCGATTATCTATGAGAGAGATTCTTGAAAAATCCCTCCTAATGTATTTAGGTAGTGATATGGGTGTAATTGAATCTGACAGTGCATCTACCTCCTCCAGCACAGTTTGGGATGATGAGTACTTGGGAATGCAGGCAGGCCAACCAGTAGGTACACCCATAGAACTTTCAGAGGATGAAGCTAAAAGGATAGCCTTGGAAGCATTCTTATGAGCGAAACAAATGAAATAATGGTCGATTCATCGATTCTAAGTGCCTACAAAGATGGGGATATGCGTGCTAGGGAATTGATTCGTAATGCAATTGATAGAAATATCAATATATCCATTTGTACCGTTTCTATTATCAATATATGGTCTATGACCAAATTTGATAGGAAGTCTGAGATAGGGTTCACCGGTATATTTTCTTTTCTTGATGTAATAGATCTGGATAATGATGTTGCCCAACATGCCGGAAGTCTTTTGAGAGAGAACCTAGATATGGATTCTTCTCTGGGGATAGAACGTGCAGTAGTAGCGGCCTATGCTGGGTTGGCTGGGAAAAATATCGTAACTAATAACCCAGAGGAATATGCTCGGTTTAATTGTGATACTAAAAATCTACAAAGTTATGTATTAAGTCAAACTTAAACAGAAATTTATACCTAAATATATTCTTTTATAGTTTTAGCTAATTTTTTTGTAAGACCAGGTGTAGAAGCTATATCTTCAATAGAAGATTCTCTTATGGTTGTCACTGAACCAAATTTTTTGAGTAGCTGGCGCCTTCTTCTTGGGCCAACTCCTGGAACCATATCGAGGGACGACTTTATTGCACTCTTAGACCTACGTTTTCTGTGATAGGTTATGGCAAATCTATGTGCCTCGTCACGGGCTCTCTGCACTAGATAAAGACCCTGTGAGTTTCTAGGTAGAACAATGGGTTCTTGAGCATCCGGGGTGAAAAGTTCTTCATTTTCTTTTGCAAGACTTGCGAGTGGAATGTCGTTAATTCCCAATTCCAGAAACACCTGTAACGCAGCTCCAAGATGACCTTTTCCACCGTCAATCAATACTAGCTTCGGTGTCTCTGTCCATTTTGTATCTTTTTGACTAATTTTTTTTGAGCCTGACTTTGTATTATTTGAATCCACTTCCTTCAATCGTCTAAACCTTCGACTGAGCATTTCTCTCATCATTGAATAATCGTCTACTTGGTCTACGGTTTTTATTTGAAATCTTCGGTAGTCGGACGGTTTTGGCTTCCCATCTTGAAATACAACCATGCTGCCTACGGCATTTGTTCCTTGGATATTAGATATGTCGTAACATTCTATTCGGGAGGGTTTTTCAGGTAGGCTGAGTGCCTCCTGCAATTCGACCATCGCTTCATCATTTTGCCCGGATTCAACAAATCGGGTGACTTTAAGCTGTTGCATACCTTGATTTGCATTTTCAACCACCATATTGACTAGCTTTTTGCGTTCCCCACGTATCGGGGTAATTATTTTTACTCGAGTCCCTCTTTTACCCATGAGGAAGGTTTCTAGGGATTCCTTCTCTTCTCCAACTCCGGTTTGAGTAAGTATTGTGGGAGGGACGTAAGGTGTGACTTTGTAAAACTGTTTAATGAAAGCAGTCTGAATAGATGCTAGGTCATCGAATTCCCCGACGGTCATTAGATAGTTATCTCTGCCGATCAGCTTACCTTGTCTGACAAAGAATATTTCTGCCCAAGCTTCAGAAGAGGTTTGAGAGCATCCTATGATATCCATGTTGTCAGATTTCATAGTCAGGACTTTTTGCCCTTCATTAACTTTCTCGATTGCTCCTACCTGGTCTCTAAGGGCGGCAGCTTTTTCAAAGTGAAGTTTTTCCGCTTCCTCTTTCATTCTGTTTTTCAGGCTTTTAACTATTTGCTTTGTGTCACCTTCCAGAAACATAGAGACCTGGTTGATTACTTCTCCGTATTCTTTTTCGTCGGCTGCTCCAATACAAGGGCCAACACATCGGCCGATGTGATAGTCCAAACACGCTCGACTATCTTCTCCTGTGATCACTTTTGTACATGATCTGTATGGAAATAATTTCTTCAATAGTCCTAAAGTTCTTCTTACGCTTCCTGCACTAGCGAAAGGTCCGAAGTATTTTGAATCAGATTCCGTGGATATATTTCTAGTTATATACACTCTGGGGAATGTTTCCGATGTATCTATTTTTATAAATGGATAGCTTTTATCGTCTTTTAATCTGGAATTGAACCTCGGCTGATACTCTTTGATGAGGTTGCATTCTAATATTAGTGCCTCTTGTTCAGATTCGGTGACAATGAAGTCGAAGTCTGCTATCAACTTAACCAAACGCCTTACCTTGGGGTCTGGCTTATGGCTATTAGAGAAATAAGACCTGAGTCGGTTGCGTAAGTTTGAGGCTTTGCCGACGTACAGAACGACATCGCTTTTACTGCGCATTCTGTAAACTCCAGGGGACGTTGGAGTTCTATTTAGCCTTTCAGAAAACTGTGGTTTTTGCATGCCAATACCGGTTGGGTGGAGAGTTATAACTACAGCTGTAGGATAGGTTCAGCGGACTTCGCTGGGGTTGCTTATATAAATGAGAATCCTACCAAGGCTAACACTACTATTCCAGAGACTATAGCAATTCGTTTCAATTCACTACTTAGATAGGGGTAATTAAGAGCTGTGGACGGGCTGGCAGTGGCTCGGATGACGGGTTCCGGTCTTGCCCCGGGTGAAGCAGGTGTCGTGTCAGTAGAAAATGAACTGGCTTCGGTGGTCGTATTTTGTGGCTCAGAGTGGTCGCGCCTCGAATCAACAACATGGCTTTTACTTCTTTTTCGTTTACTCCTGAGTTGCGCCTGTCTGGAAGCTCTTTGTTTTCCTTTGCTTGGCATTGGAGTCTCCTATTGAATAGCTTTTATCTGGAATCGTATTAGACTTTATGCTATGACCTTGGATGCGCAGTTTCGTATTCCTCGCGCACAAAATCTTTGGTGATGTGTGTATAAATTTGTGTTGAAGAAATACTAGCATGTCCTAGTAGCTCTTGTACGTGCCTAATTGGTGCTCCTCCTTGAAGTAAATGGGTGGCAAAACTATGTCTGAGACTATGTGGGGTTATATGATCACCCATATTCAGCATACGGGCGTATTTTTTTAAAGTTAGCCAATAGCCCTGCCTTGTGATCCTCCCTCCTCGGGAATTAAGAAAAAGAGCCATGCCTGATAAATTTGTTGATAATAACGTTCTTGAGGAATTCAAATATCTATCTAATCTATTCGCTGCCAGAGAATGAAAAGGTATTATTCGCTCTTTATTACCTTTACCCATGCAGCGTACACGGTTTGCAATCAAATCAATGTCTCCCAAGTTTAAATTTATTATCTCACTTGCCCTCAGGCCGCTCGCATAGGCTAGTTGGAGCATGGCCTCATCTCGTGAGGCGGCTGGGGTTGAGGAGATTGAGAGAGGCTTTGTTACTAATTCAATTGCTTGGTCGATAGATATTGTGTGCGGAAGCCTTAGGCTATTAATACGGAGTGATATTTTTTCAGACGGATCGTTATGGATCTGTCCATTTCTATGTAAATAACCTAGAAAAGATTTGAGTGAAGCCAGCTTTCTAGATCGTGTGCTCGGCTTATAATCTTCACTGCTCAAAAATTTTTGGAATTCGTATAAATGGTCTCTAGACAATTTTTCCCATTGAATTGGGGATTGAAATTTATGATGGAGGGTTAAAAATTTGGCAAGCTGAGCTATATCTGTGTTGTATGCCTCTATCGTGTGAACTGAATAACCTCTTTCTACTCTGAGGTATTGCAGAAATTCAGATAGGAGATGGATTTTTTGGGCTTTCAGTTTAATATTGGCCAATTACCTCTCCCAATTGAGTCTAATGTTATCTTGACAGACATATACAAGTAGATAAGATTTCAGCAGTGTTTTCATCTTATTTTTGGGGCAGTATCACTAATGATTGAAATTGATAGTGGGCCATTTCTAGTTAACTTCGGCTCTTTGCTAATTAGTTGGCACGGAATATTTAGTTTTATTGCTGTAGCATCAGCAGTATTTCTAGTAGGGCGCTGGGCTCCCTTACGGGGGGTGGACCCAGATGACATTTATTCGATAGCCTTATGGGCGATTATTGGCGGCATATTAGGGGCCCGTTTTGTCCACGTTATCGATCATCTGTCGATATATTCAGAGGATCCGCTAAAAGTATTTGCTATTTGGTCGGGAGGAATCGGTCTCTGGGGAGGAATACTCGGAGGTTTCATTGGCGGAGCCGTGTATTCAATGATTTCCAAGATTCCAGTGGGTTTGGTTGCAGACCTAACGGCTCCTGCTATGCTCTTTGTTCAGTCCATAGGTAGACTTGGGGACATCGTAAATGGTGAACATTGCGCTAAGCTGACAGATCAGTTTTATGGTTTCGTCTGGACAAGCCGTGATAGTGCTGCCGGGTGGTGTGCCAATGGCCTAAATGCATCGGTTCAACCTGTTATAGCATTCGAAATTATCTGGAACTTAGCAACACTGTTCCTTATTTGGAAATTGAGAAACAGATTAAGACCGGCCGGAATGCTTTTCGCACTCTATCTTGGGTTTTATGCGATCGGACGATTTTTGATTACTTTCCTCAGAGATGACAAAATTTGGGGGTTAGGACTGCAGGAAGCCCATTTTATTGCCATAGGGGTGCTAATCATAGTCGTTCCACTTCTTGCATTCAAAGCTAGATTTGGCCGTCCTGATGAGATATCCAACGAGTTTAGAGATCTTGCTCCCCAAAAAAGCAGAGCAGAGAGGCGTAGGGAGGCTTAAAGATTTCTTATATTCGATCGTTAATCAGATCTTTTGAAATCTTGAACCGTCAGTTGCATGGTTTCCTTTCCATTCCAATAATTCATACCTGCAGTGTAGGCAATGTCGACGGTCCCTCGGGCGGTGTTTAAACTCTGACCTTGTCTGAAGGCTATAGCATCGTAGACATAATCATTTTTTTCCAGCGTGAGTTTTAAATGTGTTTTGTCTTTTCCCACAGTTTTCGCGCCTAATACCGACATACCCCTGGACAAAAACGTGGGAGTTGGATTTCCTTGACCAAAAGGTTCGAGGGAGTTCAAAAATGAAATCGATTCTTGATTGAGCCATGTAGGTGATATTTCCTGTTCAATATCCAAGACTGATCCAAAAGATTCCTCTGTTACATTCGTTTCGGCAAACACAGTAAGGTTTTCCCTAAATTGCCTAAGATTTTCGCCTTTGATAGTGAAGCCAGCTGCCATCGAATGGCCGCCGTACTTCTCAAATATTTCGTCACATTTCTTAAAAGCTTCTATCATATTAAAATCTGGGATACTTCTCGCGCTGGCTCGATATATTTCTTGCGAGCCTGACACTGCAACGGTCGGTCTGTAAAATTCTTCAACCAATCGAGCTGCAATAAGCCCTAAAATTCCTGGTGACCACGATTTGTGGCCCACGAAAATCATAGGAGGCATGTTATTCCCATTTTCGCGAACTGATTTGGCAACTTGCTGTCTGGCTTGGCGAATTGCTTTGTCAGTTAACGTTTGACGAGTTTTATTTAAGGCATTTAACTTCTCGGCTAGCGATAAAGCTTGTGAATCATTTTCTGTAAGGAGCAAATCTAGGCTTAGCTCTGCATGCTGTAATCGACCAGCTACATTTAGTCTTGGTATTATTCCGAAAGATAGATCTTCAGAACTCAGTCTATTTTTGGTGATTCCTGATACACGTATCAGAGCATCGATCCCAAGGATGTTTTCAGATTTTATAGCTTGTATTCCACGCTGAGTTAAATATCGGTTTTCATCTTTCATTAATCCCACGTCAGAGACGGTACCTAAGGCACAGAATGCGTAGAGAAAATTAGGGATTTCCTGGCTCAATGAAGAATACAAAGCCTCCATCACTTTAAGGGCGGTTCCTACACCAGTTATTTGTGGGAAGGGGTATTTTGAATCAGATAAAGATGGATTTACTATAGCAACGGCAGGGGGGAGACTATCCATTGGGACGTGATGGTCTGTGACAATGGTGTCTATCCCTTTTTGGGATGCTTGTGTTATTTCACTGATTGAAGTCGTGCCGCAGTCTACGGTAATTATCAGCGTGACTTTTCTTTGCTCAAAAAAATCAATTGCTTGCTGGCTAATTCCGTGGCCTTCTTTCACTCTGTGAGGCACGTATGGAAATACGATTCCACCCAAGTTTTCCAAACCTTTAGTGAGAACGGCAGTACCTGTTAGACCATCGGTGTCAAAGTCACCAAATACTCCCATTCTCTCACCGTCGTTCAGTGCGGCTGACAGGCGTATAACGCAGTTATCCATGCTACTTAACAGATAGGGGTCGTTAAGGTCTTCAGCGGTGGGAGATAAGAAGTGGTTGGCTTCTTCTTTTGAAGTAATACCACGGTGCATGAGGATGGAACTTTCAATAACACCTTTCTCGAGTGTGGTGCAAAGTTCTTCCGTTGCGGTCGGAAGCAGTTTCCAGTCTGCGTATTTCAAGTTATTGGAGGCTCATAACAGACTTAAGAAACCTTTTGAAAAATAAGTGAAGCGTTATGGCCTCCGAAGCCAAAAGAGTTGTTCATAGAGGCATTTATAGGCTTATCCAATTTTTTGTTGGGAGTGTAGTTTAGATCACACTCAGGATCCGGTTGTTCTAAATTAATAGTTGGGGGAATTCTGTCATTTTCAATAGCCATCACAGATACAACTGCTTCAAGGGCTCCACTAGCTCCCAGTAGGTGGCCTGTCATAGATTTTGTCGAACTGATGTTCACTTGGTAAGCATATTCTTCAAAAACAGTTTTCATAGCCATCGTTTCAAATTTGTCATTCAAGGGAGTAGATGTGCCATGAGCATTAATATAATCGACTTCTTCGGGTTGCATTTCAGCTTGCGAGAGAGCTTTATTCATTGCTCTTGCGCCGCCTTCTCCTTCAGGTCCAGGCTGCGTTATATGATAGGCGTCAGCAGTGGAGCCATAGCCTACTAACTCTGCGATTGGAGTTCCACCTCTTTTTTCCATCGAAGATTGATTTTCTACTACTAATATTCCTGCTCCTTCACCTAGAACAAAACCATCTCTATCGGTGTCGAATGGCCTTGAAGCACTTTTAGGATCATCGTTTCTCTTTGAAAGCGCCTGGCAGGCATTAAATCCTGCGACCCCCACTGGACATATCGCAGCTTCTGCTGCTCCGGCTATAACTGCATCTACATCCCCTCGCCTGATTGCTTCAAATGCCATTCCAATGGAATCAGTTCCGCTGGCACAAGCTGATACCGTGCTGTAATTTGGTCCCTTAGCACCGGTAAGCATGGAAACTTGACCAGATGCCATATCTGGCAGCATCATCGGTACTAAGAATGGACTTACTCTAGATGGACCTCGATTTTCAAGGACGCCTATTTGATTAGATAGGGTTATTATTCCTCCGATGCCACTAGCGATCATCACCGAGATTCGGTTGCAGTTTGATGAATTAATTTTTAACCCGCTATTTTCTATCGCTTCGAGGGAAGAGGCTGCAGCCAATTGTACGAACCTATCCATTCTTCTAGCTTGCTTTCTACCAACATATTGATCTGGGTCAAAATCGGTTATTTCTGCTGCGAAAGTTGTTTCGTAGCCCTCTGTGTCGAAAGAGGCAATGTAGTCTATACCTGAGACCCCGTCACAGAGATTTTCCCATGTGCTTTTACTCGTAAGACCAACAGGACTCACTGCTCCGTAGCCAGTGACAAAAACCCTTTCTGACATTTTTTTCTCCATTTTTTTGTATTGTCACTGGATAAGTGCAAAACAAAAAGGTTAGCAATAAATCTCGGCAGGACAAAAACAGCAATAACAAGGATGCAAACCTTACTGACTTAAGCCCATTCACTGAGTGATTATACCAATGTGAGGATCAAATTCGACAGCGAGTTAAGAACAGAAAACTCTCTAATCTTTCATTAATAATGCTCTGGCAGGCGCTCCGTCTTTAGCGGACGTTTTCATAGGAGCAAATATATATCTATAGAGCCCACATTCAATATTGGATAAGTCAAGGTTTTCTGCAACCCAGATATCTTTTCCAAGGATTAATCTATGATTGTAGAGGTGCTTATCAGCGATCTGATCTATTGATAGTAGGTCAGTTGCAATAATCGCAACACCAGAGTGTTTAATATAGTCTGCCAACCATGGTTGTAAACGTGGAAAAACTTCTGACTTTGACTTGGAGGCAAATATCAACATCCTTGAATCATGACCTATGCTTTCAATCTTTCTAGGACGATTTGCAACGGGTTCGAATTTTTTTAGCCAGGCTATGTCCATCACTCTGGCGTTGCCTTCGATAAACTCAACAGGAAATGAAGACATTTCAGTGGCACCTAATTTAACGTGAGCAGGAGCATCAATGTGGGTGCCACTGTGGGTTGTTAAATGGAGGTCACTCATAAATACGCCATCTTTCGTCACTGAATCAGATTTATGTCTTGTGATCTTAGGATGGGGGTCTCCTGGAAAAGTAGGAGTATCGTGGCTAATAGTTTTGGTGATGTCAATAATTTTCATTCCATTCTCATACTTCGTGCCAAGGTATGTAGGCAATATAATAGATATATAAATTTGTTGACTGAATGATATTACTTTTTGCGAGGGACGCTGGGTTATGGCTAAATTTAATAAATCTCCTACGGTGGCAGTCGAAACTCATGGGTGTAAGTTAAATCAGTCGGACTCTCTAACTCTTTCAAGAGAATTTCAAGTCGCCGGCTTCAGTGTCGTACCAACTTCTTCTCCATGCGATATTTATATAGTGAACACTTGTAGCGTTACTCATGTGGCTGATCGAAAAGGTAGGCAGTCGGCTCGGGCAGCCAAAAGACGTAATCCTCAAAGCAAGGTGATAGTGACAGGTTGCTACGCGGAAAGAGATAGGGAAACTATTGAAGCTATTGAGGAAGTTGATTTAGTTTTTGGCAACACTTCCAAAGCTGAAATTGTAAGAACGGTGGCGAAATCTTTTCATCTGGAAGCTACTTCAATTGAACCTTTCCCAGATTTTCATCTAAGTGATTATTCCGTGAGAAATAGGGCGATGCTTAAGATACAGGAAGGCTGTAATCAAGTTTGCGCTTATTGCATTGTCCCATATGTTCGTGGTCGAGAACGGAGTGTTCCAATTAGGGAAATAATTGAAAGTATTACCCGATTTGAACGAGAAGGGTTTCATGAGGTTGTTTTGACAGGCACGCAGCTAGGGAGCTACGGATTTGATCTTCATAACACGACGCTGATAGATCTTATTTCCAATGTGCTTAAGCACACCAAAATACCTAGAATAAGACTGTCTTCTCTACAACCTCAAGAGATTAATCAGAAACTTCTTGATTTGTGGAAGGATGACAGGCTTTGTCCGCACTTTCATATTCCTCTTCAGAGTGGAAGTAATGAGGTATTAAAAAGAATGAAACGTAGGTACTTTGCTGCTGACTTTACCAAGGCGGTGGATATGGTCAGAGATCAAATTAAAGATGCCTCTATTACTTCTGACATAATTGTGGGATTCCCTGGTGAGAGCTGGGAAGACTATCGAAAAACGTTAACTCTGTGCGAAGAATCTGAGTTTTCGGATGTTCACGTATTTAAGTTTTCTTCTAGACCGGGCACTAGCGCCAATTACTTGTTGGATGATGTCCCTGCTCATGAGAAAGCAGAGAGATCAACATCTTTGATTGAAGCAGGCAAAAAATCTTTTGCTGCATTTCGAAGAAAATATCACCAAAGAACGATGAAAGTACTTTGGGAACCGGAAACCTCAGGATCTGATAAGGGAGAATTTATAACCGGTCTTACACCAAATTACATAAGAGTACGTTCCTGGGCAAGGAGCGCCGTGGACCCATTATCGGAGGTTGTGTTGCAGTTCGATCCCAAAGACCCTTATGGGGATATGGGCAGTATTAGTGAGATTCCTCACTAATAGACACTAGCTTTTCGCCCTGCTAAATTTCCTTAGGTAAAAGGTGTGGTTTTCCATTCCATTCTTCTACATAACCGGACCTGAATTCTTGGCCATGCCCAAAAATTACTATCCAACCCTCGTTCATGGCCATGTCGATTACTTCCTTTTTCTGGACAAGAGTTTCATTGGGGAACTCATCTGTCGCTGCTATGAAATGAGGTTGTAGATGGAATTGGGTTGGAATCAAATCTCCCGCAAACACCAGTTTTTCACTGCCCATATCTATGAGTACCATTTGATGTCCTTTCGAAGGACCATCAGCTACTCTAAGTTCGATCCCTGGAGAGATTTCAGTATCTCCATCAATAAGCTCTAGCAGCCCCTTTTCTTCCAATGGAAGAAAATCATCGCTAAAAAATGTGGATTTGTAACGCTCGTTTGGAGAAATGGCTTCGTTCCAACATTTTTCCTGGACGACGTATTTAGCTTTGGGATAAATAGGGACTGCTTCTCCAGATCGGCTTAGTTTAGTGCAACCACCTGAGTGGTCAAAATGGAGATGTGTCAAAATAACAAGGTCTATGTCTCTGGCGTTTACCCCTACATCTTTGAGACTTCGGGTTAATTTATTGCCATTTAGATGGTGCGTTTCCTTAAGTTGGTCAGTTCGCTTGTTGCCAGCCCCAGTGTCCACAAGTATGTTAATGTCGGGTGTCTGTATGACGATACTATTCATACCAAACCTAATTCGATTCCTGCGATCAGGTTTGACTTGCGTTTCCCATTCGGTTCTTGGGATTTGTCCAAAGGCGCTTCCACCGTCAACCATTATCGTGCCGTCAGAGACAATGTTTACCGAGTGTCCACCGTAGTACATCTGCACCTTCCCAGAGAAGTATTGACCGTGTTTACCAGCCAACTTAGCTTCCAAACCGATAGAAAACTAAAAGAGACAGTAACCCTAGTGAAAACAGGTTGTCAGAAGATTCCGCGACCCCAGCGGCCTAACTTCACTTGAGCCCTTGATTGCAGCTCACACCAATGTGAATTCACGTTATATAAAACCTAGATAATGTCGTCACTATGTGTCAATTTATATTTGGTGCTATTTTTTGCCGATTCCTGTTTGGATAGGACTATCCATTAGATATTTCGTCGGCGGCCTTGTGGAAAGCCGCAATAGTCAATTCAGAATCTTTTTCATTGTGCTCAGTTGAAAAATAGAACTTGGTGGTACCTTTGAATATTCCGTTATCCAAGAGTATTTGATTGAATCGACTCATCTTAGCTGAATCGCCCTTTAGGCTACTCCTATAGTCGTAAACTTCTTCATTGGTAAAAAACACATCAAATAAAACTGGTTCTCCAACCACTGTGGCCGGAATCTCGGCCTGATCTAGTGTCTCCTTAAGCGTGTTCATTAAGTGCCCCCCGATTTGACGGATCTTTTCATATGTTCCGGGTTTTTGGAGTATCGAAAGGGCAGCAAGGCCTGCTGCGCATGCAATGGGGTTTCCACTTAGAGTGCCTATTTGTGGCATGAACTTATCGTCTGTAACCTGGCTAGAATCGAAGTGATTCATTAGCTCCGACTTTCCAGCTACTGCTGTTAAAGGAAAACCACCTGCTACTGCTTTCCCCAAGGTACATAAATCTGGAGTTACTCCGTAGTATTCCTGAGCCCCTCCATATGCAAAACGAAATCCAGTAACGACTTCATCAAAAATCAGGGGGATTTCATAATGCGATGTTATATCTCGAAGACCTTGTAGGAATCCTGGTTTTGGAGGCAGTAGTCGCTGGAATGGCTCTACGATTACCCCAGCTATGTCGTCGTGATTTGCTTCAATGATTGCCGCTGTTTTTTCTAAGTCATTGAACGGTGCGATTAGCATGTTCTCTTGGATGGATTTTGGTATACCGGCCGAATCGGGTTCAGCGGTGGGAAAATCTAGAAGTTTAGATGGGGACATGCTCATCAAAGCATAATCATTCATCCCGTGAAACCCACCCTCGAATTTTAGTATTTTATCTCTTCCTCTAAAGGATCGGGCAGTCCTCATAGCATAAAGAGTGGCTTCAGTTCCTGTGCTACAGTACCGGACCTTTTCGGCACATGGTACCGCCTTAACGATTTCCTCAGCCAAGGCAACTGATTTTTCATTGGTAGCAAAAAAAGTGGATCCATCCTCGAGTTGAGCCTTAACAGCATCGATAACCACTTGATTGGAGTGTCCCACAATCATCGGTCCAGAACCTAGTAAATAGTCAATATATTCGTTGCCACTCTCATCCCATATGTGACTACCTTTACCCCTTTTGATGATAACCTCATATGGCAGATTACCTAGTGACGCTTGGGGCATTACTGCTGACGCCCTTTCAAGTATTCCTGACTCGCTTGGGCTTTGTTTATGATTAGTCATAAGTAACCTCCATTATTGTGCCAAATTCACTTGTTCATGAAGTGAATCAATCCTCAGATTATAGCAATCAATGGATAGTTGAATGTAAGATGACCGGAAGACGGGTATTGAATCTACATATATCTGCTTTTCCACTTATGTTTTTGTTGCTGTAAATATGGAGAAATCGTTTTGAAAATCGATTTGGATTCAATTGACCCTATAACCTCCGATTTAGATTGTCTTATCATCGGCCTTTTTGAAGGTGAAGAAGAGGAATCATCTGCCCTGAATCGAGTTAAAGATCTCGTTGGAGATTCTTTGGATGTTTTATTAGAAACGGGAGAGATTTCAGGTAGGTTAGGAAACAATGTTTTAATCCATTCCTTGATACTCAACTCTAAAAACGCAAAAGGGTTAAAAAGAATCATATTTTGCGGACTTGGTTCCAGACAATTTTTTTCTGTTGCCAGATTAAGGGATGGCTTAGCACCTGCACTAAGACGGGCGCGAGGTACGAAGTGTAACTCTGTGGCCATTGATGTAGATTCCTTTTTGGGGGACTCAATTGATCTTCGTGATGCAATAGAGCAAACTGCTCAGGCATGCCATACTGGCCTATATAGGTATGAAACTTTCAAGTCTAAGAAAGCTTCATCCAATATAGATGATGTGAAAATTCTTATTGGGAAAGATGAGGATCTCAGTAATTTACATGATGCGCTTAACATCGGGATAGCAATAGGGCAGTCAGTGAATCTTGCAAGGGATCTTGCGAATGGACCACCTAATGTAGTCACCCCATCTAGCATGGCAGAGGTTGCAAAGGGTATGGGAAGCCAACATCTTGAGGTTGAAATTCTGGAAACAGATGATATGGATGCTCTGGGTATGGGCGCACTTCTAGGAGTTGCTAGAGGAAGTGCGCAACCTCCCAAATTAATAATAATGAGCTATTTTGGAGATCAGTCTAGCGAAAATGTAATGGCCTTTCTGGGAAAAGGAATTACGTTTGACAGTGGGGGACTAGATATAAAATCCACGGTTGGGATGCGGACAATGAAAGGGGATATGGCAGGCGGAGCTGCAGTTTTGGCAGCTATGGGCGCGATTGAACAGGCTAAACCCAAAATGAATGTAATTGCCATTATTCCCGCGACGGAGAATATGCCAGGAGGGAATGCTCAGCGTCCTGGAGACGTTGTGACAGCAATGGACGGTACGACCATAGAAATTGACAATACCGATGCAGAAGGGAGATTAGTATTAGCTGATGCTGTATGCCTAGCGTTGGCTCGCGGAGCTAATAAAATTATTGATGTAGCTACTTTGACTGGGGCTATTAGGTCGGCACTTGGAGAGCATTGTGTCGGGGCATTTGGCAACAGCTCAAATTTTACGAAGCTAGTAATTGAAGCAGGGGAGAGTGTTGGAGAAAGAATTTGGGAACTCCCCACATATGAAGAATACAGTAGGCAATTTGAAAGTGATGTCGCGGATATAAAAAATAGTGGCGGTGCCTCCGGGGGTGCTATTACGGGGGCGATGTTCATCGGACATTTTAGAGGAGAGGCTGATTGGGTTCATCTTGATATTGCGGCTATGAGCAGATCTTTGACAACGAGGGGAGAGATCGTTAAAGGAGCAACTGGATCAGGAGTAAGAACGCTAGTAAATCTTGCAAACGTTGTCTCTCAGACCGCGAAATGATTGATAGTAGACATAGCTGAGACTATTGCCAGATAAAATCTGCTGATCGGCTGTTGTGACTTCTGTTCTACTGTGATAGATTCAGAGCCCTTAAAAGAAATTTCCGGTTTGGAGCCCTCGCCTTGCAGCAAACGCAGACCCCCAAGTGGACCTTCATCACAAATCATGGTTTGGTTCTCAGCTACATATCTCATAATCCCACTAGCACGGCTAGAGAAATCGCGAATTATATTGGGGTGACCGAGCGAACCACTCATAAAATTATTTCAGATCTTGAGAATGCTGGATACATTAGGAGACGAAAGATAGGTCGCCGAAATGTTTACAGTGTCGATCCACAGTTACCGCTTAGACACCATACAAAAACTGACATTATGGTGGAAGATCTTTTAGACTCACTTACTTCTTCGCCTGACTCTAAGGTTGGATAAAAGTTAAGGAATAGTTCAACCACACTGTGGGTTCGCACTAATTTCTCCGTTGACCCTCTTTCATAGCTGATGCTAGACTTTTCTGTGGTGTGGTGAGCGTGGCCAAGTTGGTTAAGGCGCCAGGTTGTGGCCCTGGAGATCGAGGGTTCGAATCCCTTCGCTCACCCCACGACTGCTCGAGGAATATTTTTGTTCGTTTAAGATAAGCTTTGAGAACATTGAATGAATAGGATCATCTTAATTATTCAGCAGTCGTGCTAAATCGGTTAAATTGGAGTTATAGCACTAGGAATCAAATAGTGAATTTGGAAGAGATTGTGTCAAGCATGACCAGATTGATTCGAAAATTCTCACAGTTTCGCAGTTTAGGTTAGTGAACCAACTAAGTTATTTATTTCTGAATAGGCAGTGATTTGCCTGAAAGTTTAGTCATATTGCCCGAATTTCCTCAAAATATACGAGTCATCAATCAAGGTGAACCCGATGGGCAGGACTGGGCGTTTAAAATTACTTCCTCATCTGGCCGGGATGTTTTCGCCGTTGCTATTAGCCCAGTTAATAATTCCCGTACTGGACCCACTTGGTCTTATATCTTTGATGCTGACGGCTTAACCACTGTAGATTTAGGCACACCTAATTCTTTTGCCAATTTAGAAAAAGCTTACTCAAGGACTGGGATTTCCGTCAGAGAAATAGATAGGTTAATAATCACTCACGG
>Ga0209034_10000010_pt1 | contig 89461 bp, 60 predicted proteins | sample MarorgKNORR_S2LV_2_FD_188219 | JGI IMG/M metagenome (GOLD analysis project Ga0209034, IMG submission 188219) | Marine microbial communities from the Southern Atlantic Ocean, analyzing organic carbon cycling - 250m_A/KNORR_S2/LV (SPAdes) (version 2) | ecosystem: Environmental > Aquatic > Marine... | reverse complement strand
ACCTAGTGTCACGTTGTCGATGACCTTCAGGTGTGCAAACAATTCGAATGACTGGAAAACCATCCCAATTCTCGATCTGACATCGTTGATATCGGCCCCGGGGGTGTTGATGTGTTCGCCGCGCAGACGCACGACTCCTTCGGTGGGTTCGATTAGTCGGTTGATGCATCGCAGAACAGTCGACTTACCGCTTCCTGAGGACCCTATGATTGCTACAGATTCCCCTTCGTTTACCTCGAACGAGATGCCTCGGACGGCATGGACCCCTCCGGGGTAGATCTTGTGCATGTCAGTGACACTCAACACATTTTCCGGCATTCATGCACCCCCTGAAATTCCAAGTCCAGGTATCCTCGACTTGTTCTCGAGATGCCTCAAGAGCAGAGCCAGCGTCCAAGTTACAACGAAGTAAGATACCAGTACCATGCCATAACCCCAGAAGAGTTGGAAGGTAACGGCGTTGATTAGCCGTCCCTTTCTAGTTAGTTCAGCATAGCCGATGACCATTGCGAGTGATGAGTTGAGCACGAGGTTGACCATTTCATTACCCATAGGGGGTATGCAAATTCTGATTGCCTGAGGCATGATGACCAGCCCCATCGTCTGCATATAATTCAGTCCAATGCTCCTGCCCGCCTCCATCTGGCCAGAGGGAATCGCTGCGATAGCACCACGTATCGTCTCACACTGGTATGCTCCTGAATTCAGGCCAAGAGCGAAGATGGCGCTAACACATGCCCTGTCTGATAGAATCGTGTCTCTGATGTATACTAGGAAGGAATTCGTTTCACCCTCGAGGATTGCCGCAGCCGGATCTCCCAACAACTTGCCAAACTGCACCCCGAAGTGTATGAACATGAACTGAACAATCAGTGGAGTATTGCGAAAGAGGTCGGTGTATACGGTTGCGACAGCGTTCAACGGCCTCACTCCCCAGAAATTCCACTTTAGCGTGATGTCGCGGAACGGCAGGCGCACCTCTCTCTTGAGGAAGAATTTCCTCGAGGTCAGGAACAGTAGGCCCAACAGGATCAACGCAATACCAAGTAGGGCTTGGAAAAAGTTCTCGAAATATAACTCTCCATTGATACCATCCGGAGATATGAGGCCTATTGGCGCGTAGATGTATTCCCAACCATCCAGATTTAGGGCCCAAACTATCGGAGCTAAAGCGAAAATCAGCGAAATCCCGTAGTACAGCATCCCCAATCCCAGTACCCTCAGGGCTAGGGTGTTGAGCGGTCTCGTAGAAGTGGCGGACAGAGTACGCAACCTCCCTACTGCTCTTGTTGCAGACCACGATTTCTCATTTAATCGAATGAAAGGAATGGCAGCCTCAATGATACATAATGGGATTAGAATTATTCTGATTATAGAGTATCTATCGAGTTGTGCAACATCCTTCAGGGTAGTGGGAGCGGTCTTCATCATCGAGAGTATGACACCGAGGAAGAAACCAAGGAAGATTCCGAATAGAACAATTCTGATAGTCGCGAATAGCCCATCAATCAGCATTCCCTTTGAGTAGTCGACGAACTGCCCGAAGTCACCGTAATCGATTACCTGAAATCCAATCGCCTCGTCCTCTCCGGCATTTTCTGAAAATAATATAACTCCATCAGCACCTACAATTACTGCATCGAACAGATTGAGGAACAAGACGTGATTGAAGTCCTTGACGCTAGGTAGTGGGTTCATCTGAGAGGTGATGATGTTGCCTCCATCTAGCGACAGAGCAACGTAGCTTGAGGGGCCTGAGACGAGTAACTTGTTCACAGATGATACGTCAATGGAACTCAACTCTAATCCTAGGCTGGTGGCTCTGCCCGCCGATTCAATCTCGACTAGTTCCCAGACATAACCGGCCGCGGTGCCAGTAGTCGTTCCAACCGATTTTAGGATGTTCCCCACGTCCGTTACCGCATATACCCTGATGTTACTGTAATAATCGAGTGCTACTATATCCGCAACCAACCCTTCCGGGGCCTCCCTGTACTCCCAACTTTCGCCTCCGTCATTGGTAGCAAGGATGGTGCCGCTGTCACCCACTATCATCCCTAGGGTGGAATCGAGGAAGGACACATCGTTGAGATCTGTGACTACTCCGGAATCCCTTTGCATCCAAGCATCGCTAGAGTATTGCCAGACGACCCCTTCAGGGCCTACGGCGACCAGTGAAGTAGCGCTGGTCATCGCCATTCCCCTGAAGTCGACAGGCGGGTTCAGGGAGATGTCCATCCATGTATCGCTGCCAGCAGCACGCAGGAAAGCCGCTCCTCCCTCTCCGACTACCGCGATTGCGCCTTCGACAGAGTCTGACGCATGCAGGTCGGTCGTAGCAGGTGAATCCAGTTGCACCCATGTGGCGCCCTTGTCGGCGCTTTGGAGAATCACCCCTCCAGCACCGAAAGCAAAGACCGACTCACCATCGTAGGCCGACGTGAAGAGGTCCACTTCAGTACCACTGTCGGCGACATCCCAACCGCTGTTGTAATCGACCGCTTGGGTAGGAGTGATTAGAGTGATGAGGATCAGAGACGATAGGATTGCGACTAGGCGGGTGCTCTTCTTCCCCAGAGGGTTGAACACTCTTGAGACAGCCTCGGACAACGCGAACCCCCGGCCCCTGACGTGCATCTTCGGATATAGTCTCGGCGGACCGCCAATGCTAAGTCGCCCCCTCGGGCCTTTGCGTGCATGAGGAGCGCGAAGTTCGCACTCTTCCTCAGTGCATTGGTTCTGTCGGCGACCCCCCTAGTTGCAGCTGGAGGGGTACAGTACAACGTCGCTTCCTCTCAGGAGACACCTGTATCGCATCTAATCAGCTCTTACGGGCACATAATCGAAAACGGCTACGAAGACCATCAGCTCGCCATGCGTGCCTTGATGTCTGGAGAAGAAGATTTCATGCTGACTTCTCACCTCATCGCTGCCGATCCGGCTAACACTGACAATATGCCAGGTCTCTACATCATCGAGATGATTGAGGAGACCGAATCGTATGTTCCGGTGGTGCGTACCGACTCTCAGGACGATAGGGGGAACACCGAACTCCTCGATGCTATCTCCGCTGCTCTGGGGGAGGTATTCTCATCAAGCTCTGGCCAGCAAGCATACATGGCATGGTTCCATGGGGAGACCGAACTGAAGGGTTCCGATTTCTCCAGTGTAATGGGTGATTGGCCAACCCCCACTGAGGACGGCACCCTCCATCGTATCATAGAGGGCGAAAAGGAAATGGTGGCCTGTATGTATGATCAGGGCTCGCCGATGTCGAAACTGGACGAGAGTGCTGAGATGGAGGGATACGAGGTTGAGATTTCCAGAATGGTCGTAAGTCGGATGGAGAGCCACTATTCAGTGGATCGAGGGATTGGATTCAGGACGTGGAACAGCGGTGGCGAATTCGAGGCTGTTGAGGATCTCAGAAGGGCCGACACCTGCGACTTCGTAATGGCCTCTATGACAAACGCAAAGGCGGTTTCCAAGGGCATGAGGGGTGGCGCCCCCTACCATATAGAGGGAATCGTGTTGATGGCTTCGGACAATTCCCCTTCTCTGGATACTGCTCAGGAACTATTCGTGCCTCAAGATGAAGATGTAGCGAATGAATTCGACCGGCGCTGGATAGCAATAGCATTACTTTCACTTTTCATCATCTACCAAGTGGTCAGACGGAACTGACTCGGAACCCCTTACTGAGGAATGTTCATCGGCGTAATCGCCTTAACGGAGGCATGGGAGAGTTACTCTACCAAGGCAAGGTCAAGCAAGTATGGAGTACCGAAGACCCTGAAGTACTCGAATTCCGGTACACTGACCAGATATCCGTTTACGACCAAATCATCCCTTCCCTCATCCCACGCAAGGGAGAGAGCCTGAACCGAACTACATGCCACTGGTTCGACTTGGTGGAGGCTGAGGGCATATGTGACACGCACATGCTAGAGATGAACGCGCCGGACCGCTGTCTGGCCAAACGCTTCGAGGTCATCAAGGAGCCGGGAGCAATCCCAAGGGACATGGAAAATGTCTTCGTTCCCCTCGAGGTGATTTGCCGCCATCATCTAGCAGGATCGGGATGGCAGCGTTACGCCAAGGGAGAGGTCGGGGTAGAGGAGTTCGGCTTCGAATCCGGGACTCAGATTGAGGAGGGCTGCAAACTTCCAGAACCCTACCTAGAGGTCTCTACTAAGTTCGAGTCGTTCGACAGACTTCTAGAAAGGGAAGAGGCTCTTGAGATATCCAATCTGACCGAAGCGGAACTCGACTCCATCCTCGAAGCCGTACTCAAGATTGATGCCATAATCGAGCGTGAGGCAGGGAAGCGCGGACTGATCCACGTCGATGGCAAGAAGGAATTCGCTTTGGGGCCAGGAAGAGAGCCCGTTCTAGTGGATTCGTTTGGCACTCTGGACGAAGACCGTTGGTGGGACGACGAGACCTACGCAAACGGCCAGATAGTCTCGCTGTCGAAGGAGTTCGTACGTGAGCACTACATTGACATTGGACATCACAAGGCGCTCTACGACGCTAGATCTGAGGGCTCCGCCGAGCCTCCCATACCCGCATTACCGCAGAGCATGATAGACAAGACCGCAGAACTCTACTCATCGATGTTCGAACGCCTCACGGGAATCGAATTCTGAGGTGAAGGATGGGAACTCACGAATATGAGGGCGACCCTCGAAACGAGAGCGTACTCATCTCGGTCAACGGTGAACTGCTGCCACGCCCGGAAGCCAAGGTCTCTGTGTTCGACGCAGGTTTCCTGTTGGGTGATGGAGTATGGGAGTCTTTCAGGCTGCATAACGGAACCATCGCCTTCGCTGATGAGCACATGGACAGGCTGTTCAGAGGGGCGGAGTCGATATCCATGGACATTGGACGGACACGCGAGCAGATCCTCGATGAGGTAAACAGCGTTATCGAGGCCAACGGCATGCATGACGGAGTGCATGTACGACTAGTCGTCACTCGAGGACTCAAGCCTACCCCGTATCAGGCCCCATGGGTGATTTCAAGCCCACCGACCTTGGTGGTAATGCCCGAATACAAGACCGCGAACGAGCAACGGGCCGTTGAGGGAATAAGGCTGGTCACCGTGGATGTTAGGAGGGGTGAGCAGAATGTCCAGGACCCCCGGATTAACAGCCTGTCCAAACACAACTGCATCTCTGCCTGTGTCGACGCAGCCGCCAAGGGCGGTGAAGAGGGGCTGATGCTTGATCCAGCTGGAAACGTAGCCACATGCAACTCCACCCACTTCTTCATCGTCAGGGACGGCGAGGTCTGGACTTCAACGGGCGAACACTGCCTCGACGGAATCACACGGCGCAAAGTCCTCGATCTGTGCCTCGCTAATGGTATTCCGGCCTACGAGAGGGACTTCACCACTGATGAAATCAGCACGGCCGACGAGGCCTTCGTCACCGGGACCTTCGCAGGACTCATCCCGGTGGTTGAGTTCGACGGCGAGCCGATGAGTCAAGGTCAGAGGGGTCCGATGTGTGAGCGCCTGCAGAGCCTCTACATCGAACTACTCAGGAGTGAGTGCCGTGGCTGACGGCGTAAGAATAGCGATGTGGTCGGGACCACGCAACATTTCCACTGCGATGATGTACTCGTTCGACAACCGGCAGGACTGTTTCGCTACAGACGAGCCGCTTTACGCCCACTATCTGAAGCAGACCGGAATCAAGCACCCAGATTCACAGAGTGTGATGGCGCATCACGAGTCCGATTCCGCCAAGGTGGTCGATTACCTGACGGGCGATATTCCAGGCGGCGCGGCGGTATGGTATCAGAAGCACATGTGCCACCATATACTTCCGGGAATGGACACAGACTGGCTCGGCTCGCTGTCTAACTGCTTCTTGATACGCAATCCGAAGGAGGTCCTACTCTCGCTTTCCAAGATAACAGACGAAGTCAGTCTGTGGTCTACCGGACTGCCTCAGCAGGTGCAGTTGATACAGGACGTTTCTAAGAGTTCGGGAAGCACCCCTCCGATCATCGACTCTAGGGAGATATTAGAGAATCCCAGAGGGATGTTACGCCTCCTCTGTGAGCGGTGGGAAATCGACTTCAGTGAGCGGATGCTGTCATGGGAAGCAGGTCCGAGGGAGTGCGACGGAATATGGGGGGAGCACTGGTACGATTCGGTATGGTCTTCGACCGGTTTTGCGCCGTACCGACCTCGCTCTGACGAGGTGGCCCCCGAGCATGAGCACATACTCGAGTTGGCCATGCCACTGTATGAGAGCATGCACAAGTTGAGACTGGCAGTATAGCGAGGACTAGTCTTCTCGCATGAGCCGCTTGAGTCTGGCCTCAAAGTCATCCAAAGGCTCGTCCTCTACTTCGGGTTCAGGGCCATCTTCCTCTTCTCCGTCCTCTTCATCCTGTTCCATTCGGGAAGGCTCAGGGGCATCGGAAGACTCTGGCTCGATACGTTTCTTGGCTGCTCGCTCTTCTGCAGCCGCCATGGCCATCTCCATGAGTTCCTTGCCCTCTCGATGACTCCTTAGCATCCATGCGAAAGCCAGGGACACGCCAATCACCAGCAGGGCTGCAGTCACCGCAGTTCCCATGTCGGCGTACCCCGAGGGCCCCACAGAGCCGCCCGAGAGAATCAGTATGGCCTCGTTATCGCTCGAGTCGGAATCTAGGTCCCATGGGAACTCGCATCCGATAGTCACCACGATTTCGATGCCATCATCGACATCGGGACGGTCAATTCTGAAGATGGGGGCCAATGTGCTGCTCCAATCCACTTGATGAGTAGAGGAATGTTCTCCTGCGACTACCGATAGATGGCAGTCGGCATCAGTCAGTAGTTGGTGGTTGGTCCTTCGAGTGAGGACCTTGACTTCCTGGTTCGAACCTTCTCCGTCAAGCTCTAGTTCCACTAGGCCTATGTTCCAATCACTCCTTCTGACTAGGAAGTCTGTCTCGTCCACAGCGATCTGGAAACCCCTCCCGTCCAGTAGTCTCAGAGTCAGGGTCCTGCTACCCGGCTCCGGACTCCAGTCCTCAGCGCTGAGGTTGATTGGGCCATGAGAGGAGCCTGCAGAGACCTGACCGGACGCGGAATCCAGCATCACTCCCTGATCGTCGATGAGGAGAATTGAGTATGAGAATGCCTCCGTCCCATTGAATATAGAGCAATGTGCCACTACCTCTTCGAAACTACCGAGAATATTGCACTCAGCAGACCTGAGAGACGGCTCGACAACATGGGCGACGTAGCCGAGGCTGGATGAACCCACGCTCAAGGAGCCGCTGCCACCGGAGACCGCCGGCAACGCCCAGCCCCCTCTATCGTCCCATTGCAACTGTCCTGATGCGGAATCGACGACAATGGAAGCAGAGGTAGTGCCGTGAATCCGAAGTAAGGCATGGTCACCCATCATTACCACTACCACGGGAGAGGATGCCCAAGAGTACGGCGACTGCCCAGTGTCCAGAGCGACCTCACGCTGGTTCCCTACAGCGTCCTCGGCGAGGATGCGTATGGTCCGGATGCTGCCGTCCCAGTCAGCAGCCGGAATCACCTCTAGAGGAACGCCTCTAATCTCATCGACACCGAGGACGACTTCGGTTTGCCCGGTTACGGTCCACCCGTTGGGCAGGCTCAGGACCTGCAGGGTGACGGTAGTGGGGGCGTTACCGAGGTTCTGAAGTTCTGCGAGCGGATGACCACCATCGTCAGATACGAACCAAGGGCCCTGTCCGCTCAGATTGAAGTCGTTGATGATGGCGACACGCAGAGGCAGAGTAACTTCTGTCTCTCCATCGCCATCACCCTCCCTAAGTTTGACGTGTAGTTCCACCGACCTACCGTGTTGCGCTGTATCGGGCGGGGTGATATTGAGAATCATAGGAGCAGTCTCACCGGGGGAAAGTACGGGGAGCTCGCCGGGGATGGCAACATCCCAACCGCTCTCGCCACTCACCCACACTGTAGCATATGGCATCGTGGGGGAGTTGCCTTGCTGAATCACAGTCAATTCTATGCTTGAGCCATTGGGGTGTATATCGAGGTAGGTCTGGTCAGCCGAGGCCGACCAAGCTGGCACATGAGTCACCTCGATACCGAAGGTGAACGAACCCACATCCTCATCTTGAGCAACGGCGGTGACGGTTACTTGCATCGTAGAGCCGTTCCATGCATCTGCAGGCACGGTCGCGTTGACCGTCATCAGTGCAGTCTGATTCACTCCGACGTCGACTGCCGCATCTCCCTGGGAGTCCCAACCTTGTGAACTGTCAACGCCCGTCAAGGTGACCTCGTAACTCACTGTCAGAGTCAGGTCGTCGTTCAGATTACCGATGTTCTGCGCATCAACACTTACTTCGAGCACCCCTCCTGGAGCAACGGCGAAGGTGCGCCCGCCGGCAGTAGATTCACCGACGCTCGCGGTGATGTTCCATCGGTGGTCCTGCCTAGCCTCTAGTATCACGACATCCGAATCGCTAACCGACTGGTCCCCCATTGAGGTCATGTATATCTCGATACTGACGGGGGCACGAGCAGGAGTAGTATCAGGTAGTGTGACGGCTACAGGTATGTTGGTCAGACTGCCTGCGCTCAAGGACACCATGTCATTGGAGAATGAAACCTCCACGCCCGGATCCTCAGTAATGTTCTCGTCGAGGAGAATTCCGTAAGTCAAGTGATAAGTGTCGTCCCCGTTGCCAGGATTCTCGAGGCGGACCATTACCAGAGCCTCCTCACTGACCTCTACTAAGTGGGGTTGTTCGGTCGGAGAGGTAACCACCAGTGAGGCCCTGTGAATCTGCAAGACTTCGAGTGAGAGTCTCAGAACATGGTCCGAGGATTGGTCACTGGCATCGGAGAAGGAGTGGAAGGCTGGAGGAGCATCATCGGGCAGGTCTAGGACCAGAGTCCCGACGGCCTGAGATTCTACCAGTTCTGTCATGATGATTGTGTCTCCGGCGACCGACAAGTCGCCAGTCGCGCTCCAGGACCATCCTTGAACAGTCATACCAGCGTCTGCGAGCGACCAAGTCAGTTGCGTCACTCCAATGGGCATATCAGCGTAGATAGCCCATTCGAGGCCCTGCGCCGGCACGCTCCGTTGGTGCACATCGGCAACGACACCCGCGGCCTCGAAAGTCAGGGATATTGTCTGACACGTCTCTTCCTCGCCGTTGCCAACGCACATTGAGAGAGGGGTGGAGACTGATTCTCCGAGCAACGCGTCGTCCGGCACCGCGAACCTCGCGGTTAGTATCATCACCTCATTCGGACCCAGAGCCAGTGCCGGTTGCTCGTCGCCATTAGTATCGTACAGTCTGAGGTTGGAGCCCCAAGAAGTGCTATCCCACGAGATAGTTATCTGGTTCTCTGCGGCGTTGCCGAGGTTGTGGAGCAGCATCCATGCATGGGCATCCGTGCCAATCAGTCCGTATCCAGTGCTTGACGCAGTCCCGTCCGGACCGCGCAGTGAGAGGCCGCGACTCCTGTTGGCCTCGATCGGCAGCGTAGCGGAAACGCTGACGTTGTCCGGGTCGTCGTCTAGAGTCAGAGTAAGGTCGAGGTGACCCGCATCGGAGCCTAGGGCGTCTGTTGGGGCGTGAATGCGGAGGTTTGGAGTCCATACTCCATCGACATCTATCCCGACACCGCTCAAGCCTCCGCTGGTCTCGTCATTCCAAGTCCAGCCCTCCGGCAGAGCGGAGTCGTCGACAGCAAGACTCCAAACTCCTGCTAGCCTTCCTGTCGAACGGACATTCGGAGTTGCAAGGGCGCTGCCCCCGGGGTCTATTCTCACAGGTTCAGTAGGAATCTCAAAGGTGGCGTTGTAAGCGGCTACGATAGATAGCGTAGTCGTTTGGGCATCGTTGTCATGTCTTGTTTGTGTGATGTTGCCATAGGGGTCGAGGACCAGTTCGAAAGTGTGCTCGCCCAAGGGCCCACTCCACTCTATGCTGAACGATTCGAAGACTCCTGAGCCAGTGGGGTCGGAGGGTTCCATTGTCCCTGCCTCATAACTCCCTATCTCCTCACCGTTGGCATACAGCAGTGCATTGGTCTCGCCATCGGTGTCCGCGGTCCCCGAGTTCTCGAAGAATGCGGTCACGGTCACCGTCTCGCCCGGGTCGGGCGCGCTGGGACTGAATTCTATACCCCGCCGGTCAAGCAGTGGCCTGACATCGGCCATCGCCAACGAGATGACAGTGTCTCCGAGAACTATGTCCAGAGTGGCATCTCCGTCGATATCGGCAAGGGCGGGGGCTGACCAGGTTCTGTGGCTGAGTTCAAGCGCTCCTCCCCAGACTGTGGATGATGAACCGTCATCGCCATCGAAGGCCCACAGGGAGCGCCCGTATGCGACGAGTAACTCTTGCTTTCCGTCGCCATCTATGTCCATCCATGTAGGTGGGGCGACCGCAATCTCGTCGTTAGGCAGACCACTGCTCTGCTCAAGGGACTTCTGCCAGGCTTGGTCGGGACTGGAGCCGCCTACATCGTGGCAGCCTGCATGGCCGTGTCTGTCTGTGGTCTCCTGAGACCAAGTGACCCAGCAGACCCTGTCATGCCCTCCGTCGCCATCGGTGTCGATTACCACCGGAGGTGCGTCGGCGTAACCGTTTGAAGCCTCGAATGACCACAACTCATCGCCGTTCCCGATTTCCATTCCGATGAACTCCGCCCCATCGGCAGAGTTGTAGCCGTCGATATCAGTAGGTATCGTGAGTACCATCTCAGGGGCGGAGTCGTCGTCTAGGTTGGCTATCACGGGCCCAGGCAATCTGACGTGGGGCGCGTCCGTGTCGCCATCGGAGTTGGTCAGAGAAAGCCCGTCCCAACTGGAATCACCGCTCGTCGAATCCAGTTTCCATACCCACATCGCCCCGTTGTTGTGTTGGGTAGTTGTCAGGAGAACGTATCCGGTAGTCTCGTCAGTCTGAGCGAAAGCTGGGTCGGAGGGGTGGCTGCCCTTGTCCAATGTAGCGTCCCACAACGCGGTAGCCCCGCTGTTGGACAGCCCCAGTGCGACTACAACGGGATTCTCAGAGACCTCATCTATGGCTGCGATGACGACCTCAGCATCCCCATCCAAATCCAAGTCAGCGAGAAGGGGCTGGGCTGTTGGTTTGTGCCCACCCAGGCCGCTCCATGTGTACGGCCCCACATCGCTGCTAATCATCAGAGACTCGTCGCTCCATGACCATAGTAACTCGCCCCCATGACCCCCGGAGGACCACCCCGTGACCGAGCAGGTAAGCCTAGGGGACCAAGCATCGAGATAGAGGGTCCCGGAGGCATCGTAAGCGACGAGAACCTCTTGCATACCGTCGTCATCGATATCGACTACCATCGGAGCTGCCTTCACGTACTCTGTCAAGCCCAAGTCGATCTCCCAAGCGAGGTCGGCATCCTCGCCCTCGACGATTCTTAAGTAGGTGTGATCTGAATTTGAATCAGTCTGTACAAGAATGCTGTAAAGCGAACTGCCGCCACAGCGTTCTGAAGCATCCTCGTCTTTGGAAACGGATGCAGACAGATCTGCAATCGGGGTGGCTAGAGCATCTGTGCCAGTCGAGTAGGAGCCGTAGACCCAGTTCACTGACGGCTCGACAACCGACATCAACTCTGACGCATCACTTGGTGTGCCGTTGCCAGCACCCCCGTCAGGACTGTGCATCGGGACATCCGCAACCCTGTCTGGAGTCCTACCCGACTGCGGCCATGGTTGACCTCCGTCGACCCATGGCTCTCCGGTTCCGTCACCCGACTCCATCCTGAGAGGTGTATCGAACTGGACGAGTACCGGAGACAGTGACATCAGCAGCATCATTGCTACGCCGAGGGCAACTTGACGCAACCTTGCGGGGTTCCTATGCGAAGCGCTCGCTACCATCAGAACAGGAGATGGCTTTCGGAATCCACTTGAACATTCGCCCTATACCCTCATACAGACCTATGGTCTGTCTGCCCTATAGGGGTAGCCGAAACGTCATTTGCATCCGTTGTGCTTATACAGGGGGGGTCGGTCGCCGGGCGCACGGACCTCTCCTCCAGAGGCATGGCCGATGAGGGACGGGAGGGAAACCCCCCTTCCTCCGGCCGGCCTCGGAGTGGGTTCGTTGCGGAGGAAGAAACCCATGTACAGTTTGGTGACCCGAGAGGATACCATACGGATTCCCGCCGAATATATCCGAGCGGGACGCAAACTTGAGGACCATATCGATGAGCTTGCCTACGATGCTTTTGAGGGCCGTTTTGACGAGAACGAGAACTACACCCTGCTAACGTTCGACCACGAGGCCGTGGATCGAGGCAGAATCATTCATGGCGACGGTGCGATATACCAGAATGTCCGATTCAAGGCACTCATCTTCACTATGGAGAACAATGAGGTCGTCGATGGGGCCGTTTCCGAGATATCGGAGTACGGGGCATTCGTCAGGATTGGACCTATCGAGGCGTTACTCCACAAGTCGCAGATCCTTGACGAGCCAGTCCAAGTCAGCCTCGGCATCCAAAACAAGCGCATCGAGGGTTCTCAGAGTGGCAAGTACCTCGAAGAGGGGACTCCTGTCCGCTCGAGGATTGTCTCGAAGTCAATCAACCAGAACGACCCCCGGTCCTCCAAGATAGGCCTCAACTGCAAGATGGACGGTCTCGGTGCCTTCGACTGGTTAGAGGAGGCTGACTGAAATGGTCAAGCAACCCTTCGCCTGTGGCGAGTGCAACAGAATTCTGCCCGAGCCGGAGAAAAAGAACGATCCCGCGCAGTGTACTCATTGCCCAAGTGCCCCTGTAACCACTGACTGGCAGGGCTTTGTAGTAATTCTACACCCTGATCGTTCAGAAGTCGCCAAGAGACTCAACGTCACACAGCCCGGTAACTACGCCCTGAAGGTCAATATCCGATAAGGAAGGATTCGAATGGAAGTCATCGATAGGAAGGAGAACCCGCTTCTCGGCCGCGTCGAGATTAGGTTTCAGTGGGAGCACACTAACTCACCGACCCCGTCCCTGAAGGAGATGGTTGCAGCTGCCGCGAAGGCGGAGCCCGGAGCCAAGGAGAACTTAGTTTTCCTCAAGGAGGTCAAAACTCGTTTCGGCCGCCCCCAGACCACAGGGCTTGCTCTAGTCTACGGAACCGCTGAGTCGGCTGCTCTTGAGCCCGATTTCGTCAAGCAGAGGCACAGTGGGGAGAAGAAGGCCCCCAAGGCTAAACCAGTCAAAGTCGAGTCAGCGGTCGAAGAGCCCGCTGAAGAATCGGTCGAAGAACAGGTCGAGGAGGCTGCTGAGGGGCCAGCAGAAGAGCAATCAGAAGGCGGTGATGCGTGATGGCAGACGGCCCCAACTCCCATGGAAAGCACTCGAAGTACTCTGTAGAGGACGGAAAAATGGTCAGGAAGGGCGAGTTCTGTCCTTCCTGCGGCCCGGGAGTGTTCCTAGGCGTCCATGAAGATCGCAAGGTGTGCGGCAAGTGCGGCCACTCTGCTTCATCCGAGTGAACTAAACTCGGAAATCATCCCAGTCACCGTCATTGGTCAGGACCGTATTGCCAACCAGCGCGACACCAACCTCTTCCCTTGCTGCGCACTTGGGCATCTGTGCTCCATCAAAGAGCTCCCCGTCATGGCGCCATCCAGTCCATCTCCAACGGCTGCCGTCGTGCATGGCATCCAAGACCGGTCCGGGGGTTTGAACGAATCGCGGCTCGGACTCCAGACTCTCCAGCAGGGCGATTCCACCGCTGCTCAGAATCAGCAACCACTCTCCTTCATCCGAACTCCTGACCTCGTTCAGTCTGTCTGGAAGCACCAACTCCCTGCTCAGCAGGGATGAGCCGTCGTCGCCGTCGAGGATGGCCATTCCTCCGGCTTCGGACCACATAACCACTCCTTCTTCCGACTCTTTTGATGAGACAAGGACATCTCCAGATGCCACCTTGGATAGCCTCGGCCATTCGGGATATGGCGCTCGCCAGAACTCCTCCGCGTTGGCACCGATTCTGTAAACACCCCTGCCCAGAGTGGCGAATACTAGGCCGTCACCGACTCTGGAGAGAGCGAGAGGCTCTGCATCTAGGAACTTGGACCACACCGATGAGGATGGCATTACATCGCCTGCGGAGTTAATCGAACTCCTCAGGAACTCCCTACCTGCTCCTTCCTCCCAATCTCCCTCTAGAGGTAGAGCGGCCATCCTAGCCTGCCGCAGTTCACGCTCGACCCACGTGCCGACCCAGAACTCGTCTAGTATTGCACCACCTGTGACCGAGGCCGGGAAGGGCTTGACAGTCGGATGCATCGGGCTACAGTCGGGGGCGACCCTGACAAGCTCCCCCGAGGTGCCTACCACAACTAGGGAAGCGCCTCCTCGATCCACTCTCATTGGCGGGAAACCAAGATGCACTCGCCCCATGCTCCCTCCCATCGTCGTTCATGCTTGAAGGTGTGGCTGAGAGGATTAAGGCACAACCCCCCTCGGATGCACATGGTCACCTTGCTGCTAGCATCGAGGTGCGATGTGGCATCTGTCAATCTCCATGATGCCGTGCTACGACTCGGGAGTTGGAGCGATGCAATCGAGATGGAGCATGGAACAGTCAGAATGCACTCAGGTCGACCCGCACATCTGCTGCTGATCGACGAGTTGCATATCCGAGCCGACGGAATCGATGCCATCCACGAGGTGAAGACCGGCAATCCAGTGGACGAGGTACTCGTGCTTTCGCGCCATGTCTCGGCCACTGAGATACCTGCATTGACGCTGCACGCGATTGGCCTGCCAGGGGAGACTCCTCATGGCGAGCTAGGACAGGCAGGAGGTACCAAGGGAACTGTAGTCCCTCCGTCTCCTCGTTTCGCCTCACTCTTCCGCTCAATGCTCTCCGCAGCCCGCTCGCGCGGGCTCGACGAGAAGTACGATCTCACATTGGAGGCCACCCACCACGGACCTCTGCTCGAGAGTCCGGCACTATACATCGAGATAGGCTCTACAATCGAGCAGTGGGGAGACTCGGAAGCCGCTGATGTCTGGGCTCAGGTAATCTCGCACAATCTAGGCTTATCTGGTTATCAAGCAGTCGAGTGGCAGGCCGGGGGCGATGTGATGATTGGACTCGGGGGCGGTCACTACGCACCGCGTCACAAGGCAGTTCTATCCGAGTCTGAACTGTGGGTCGGCCACATCCTTGCGAACTACGCCCTGCCTTTCGAATTGCCAGAGGGAGACTCTACTCCTGCGGGCGCTTGGCGCCACTCCCTCGAAGCCTCTGTCCGAGCGACCCGAGCCGCCTTCCCTGGTGCTAACCTTTTTGCGCACCTTGACAGGAAGTCTTTCAAGGGCTGGCAACGAAGTGCGATACTCGAGTTTCTAGGTGAACTAGATGTGCCAGTACGCCGTGGTCGAGAGTTGAACTAGTCATCAGCAATTGTGAAGGCTTGCCGGACCCTGCCGCTGTCAGATGGGCCTGTTCGGGCGAGTCGTTGTGGCCATGATGCCGCTCACCCCTCGTTTCGTCGTCAGATGGGTCGCCAAGCGTTACGTCGCCGGCCCGGACATCGACAGTGCCATTCTTCTGATGAGTAGGATGAGCTCCGAGAACGCCTGCTTCACAGTGGATGTCCTCGGCGAGGAGATCGCCACATTGAACGAAGCCCAGTTCTTCATCGACGAGTATGGCAGGCTAATCGATGCCATAGTGGAAAGTGGCCTAGATGCGAATATTTCCATTAAACCTACAGCATTCGGCCTTCTAATCGACAATTCGGCGGCCCACAATAACATCGAGCGACTCCTGAGGAGGGCCGCCAGTGACGACATATTCGTGCGTCTGGATATGGAGGACCACCGTGTCACCCAAGCGACTATCGACGTGGCTCTGGCGATGCACGAGAAGGGACTGACGAACATAGGAGTAGTACTTCAGGGAAGGCTGTTCAGGACACCATCCGACATCTCCGAGATTAGCAAAGCCACCCGGGCCGCCACCGACTTCCGCATCTGCAAAGGAATCTACCTCGAACCTCGCGACATCGCGCATTCTGCATACAAGGAGATAGTGGATGCCACCAACCAAGCCATCGATGAAATGCTCGACTCCGGCGCATACACTGCTATTGCATCCCACGATACTCCCGTCATCGAACACTCCCTCAGCGCTTTGGAATCGCGGGGAATGGGCCCTGGGAAGGCGGACCCGAGACATTCGAGCGAAGTTCCTCGCTCCGCCGACAAGGGTCCGGGTTACGAGTTCCAGTTCTTACTCGGCGTCAGGGGTGATGTCCGCAGACGTCTGGCCAGCGCGGGGCACCGAACCCGCGTCTATGTGCCCTACGGTACCAAGTGGTACGAATACAGCATGCGTAGACTGCGAGAGAATCCCGAGGTCGCATCGCACGTGGCTAAGGCCCTGATGATGCCTTGGTCCAACCGCAGGTGAGGGACTACCTAGTACCTGCGCTTATTTGGAAGGTGGAGATACATCCTTCTGATCTCCGATGCCTCCCTGCTTCCCCTGAGAGTCCTGCCTTTACCGGTGTGCAGGGCCCTGATCCTCCACCTACGTCCATCGATCTCAAGTATAGTTCCACAGGTGAACACCCTGTCCGGCTCGCAATCGATGCTCGACGCAACACTGTCCTCCCCATCGGTCATTGTCAGGCGTACGACGGCCTTGTCCTTGCGCACGGCCCAGAGGGCCCTAATATCACTCGCGGGCAGTCTGTCGAAGGGCTGCGATGCCGCGCCATCGATTCGAGTGACTTCCCACTGCGCCCCATCATGCTCAAACAAGTCGCCTACCGAGATCACCTCGTCCTCATCGACTTCGATGATATCAGAAGTGCTCAAGCCACCATCAGAGAGGGTGGCGGTGATACTCACTGCCTTTGGTGGGCGCAACTCGATTTTGTGGACATCACCGCAATCCATGCACTTCGCCAGTAGGTCCTCTCCCAATCCTCGGGGAGTTCTGCGCAGAACCTCGTGCTCGGTCGAAACCAAGCAGTTGGGACATGTCGCGACATCAGCGACATCGGGTCGGTCATCGGGTTGCACGAGCGCTCGGGAATGCACTTCTCTCTTGAAGCCATCCACGCATGCGATGATTGAATAGAGGCATCTCAAAGGAACGGCCATGGACGCTGATGGCGGCGGCATAGGGCTACCTCAGATGTCGGAGCGTGAGATGTTCGATAGACTCCTCTCTGAGGATTCCGAGCGAGGGGACTCCGAGCCGCTGATCGCTGCCGGCATCGGCGAGCAGATGCTGCACATGGACCTCCGCCCTCTGCCTCGCTCGATGCGCGCTAGGATTAGGGACATCGCAGCAAGAGTCCCGGCGAAAAACGCCCTCCTAATCGGTGGTGGTATCGGGCATCTCGCCGCATGGCTGCTTGATCTATGGTGCGGCGATCCTGCTAATCCGCCAGAGCAGCCGCCTCCGAGGCCGGATTCGTTCAGTATAGTCGAGCCCGGCGGCAAGTTCGGTGTCATCATCGATCGCCTGGTACGTCGCCACGGAGCTGAGTCATGGACGCAGATCATCGCAAAGCCATGGCAGGAGGTGACGGCTGAGGCCGCTTCGTGGTCGGCTGCCACCACTGCACTGCCCGTGCCCGATACCTCCTCTCCGCTTTCCCAATCTCTGGATCTGGTGATTATCGACGTACCGGAGTCCGAGCGATCTTCCACTGCCTCGGCAGCATTCGACATGCTGTCTCTTGGAGGTGTGCTGCTGGTGCAGGAGCCCGAGGTACCAACCGGGGATGTCGGAGTCGCCGAATCCGGCACGGAGCCTACACCAGCTCAGAGAAAGGTTGAGTCGTTCAACAGTTGGATAAACTTCGTGAAGCAGGTGAGCGAGTCTCACTCCCTAGGCTTCGTCGAACTGGCCGGAGGCACCCTAGCGGTGCTCCGCCGGACCACTTGAAGCTCATCGGCTAGAGGCCGCTCGAAACTCGCATCAGCGCTAGAGGTTTGGAAATCAGATGAGTCATCGCCTGAGTTACCTAGGGCCTGCAGCAGCAGATCGACCCTGAGATGTCCGTATCCGTAGTGGTCATCGTGCTCGCTCTGCCCCTCCTCCATCTGTGAGTTTCCCATTACCAAGGCCTTCATCTGAGCCACTGCTTCCGAACCACCGGACGTGCCTTCGCGCTGCATCTCGGGATGAGCCTCTAGGATGACAGCTAGGGCCCCCGAGACCCAGGCGGTAGCTGCCGAGGTTCCGCTAGACCAGCCCCACCATGTCCCGCTTTCCAGCCCGCCCGCCATCAGAACCGGCACTTCGTGTGCGGGCGCAACCAACTCCGGTTTCTTGTCTGGATCATCTCGTGGTAGAATCGGGTTTGGCCAGATTCTTCCGTTGTTGTCTCCCTCGGAACTACCGACCCAGATGTTGCCGTATCTCGTGATGCCGCCTACGCAGATCACATCCTCGACCGAGCCGGGTGACTCCACATCCCCATCATCGTCCTCACCGTCGTTACCGGCTGCGGCAACCACGTACACTCCCTCATCGATGGCATCCTCGACAGACTGCTCGAGCGCGTCGGTCGAGAAGAAGCCGGAGCCGAACCCTTGGTCGCCACCCAAACTCAGCGATACGATGTCGGCCTGCTGCTCGACACACCAGTCGACGGCATCGGAAATCTGCTCATCGTCCCCTGTGCCTTCCTCGCCGATTGCCTTGGCGACCAGCAGGCTCACTCCGGGGGCATTGCCATGCAACCCGTCGCGAGCCACGACGATGCCGGCCATCGCGGTTCCGTGTCCTTCGTTGTCGTATGGATGCTCGATGCCGTCGATGGCATCCAACCACCCGGCCAACTCAAGTTGCTTGAGGTCCGGATGCTCCATATCGATGCCAGAATCCACGATGCACAGAACTACTCCGCCTCCGTCACCCTCCACAGCGTTGAAACCCGTCAGGTCGCGATACTCTTCTTCCCAGGTCAATAGCGCCGAGGGAGGGCCTCCGATATTTACGCCCTTGATTCCGGACCATACCCACAGCATCACAATGGCAACACTGAGCAATACGATGAGGCCAGCGGAAATGCCGATGACCACACCCAATGCATCCTTGCTTTGAGCCTCCTCGTCAGTGCCGTCGAAGCGCGGGACTGACATTCCATCGCTTTGCTCGGTTTGGAACGCATCCGCCACGTCATCGATATCGTCGTCGGATTGCCACCAGCCGCGTTCCGCCATACGCTCATCCTCATGACACTTCAGAGACGCGCGACCCTTCAATGCTCGTCACACACGGCCAAGTCCATCACCGGTCACCTTCACCATGCCTCTGACCTACTGAAGTGACTGACTATTGTTGTGTTTGAACTGCAACTGGGACACTCAATTCTCGTAGGAAGAATGGAATCGCACTCAGGGCAGGATGTGCCGGGCTTCCCCAACCCTGAGCACTCGGAGGTGCATGTCACTTCTATCCTCCCTGTGGCATGACGAATCGCAGGGGTGTTGTTGCTGCAGATGGGACACTTTCCCTGTTCAGCCTTAGGGATGGCCTCAGGTGCCTCTCCGGCAACCTCTCTGGCTCTGACTGACTGTATCCTATCTTCCGCTCCGCCGAGCATGAACTGCGGATACCAGAGGATATGCATCAGGAATCCGGCAGAGAGGAAACCCGTCACCACGAACATCGCTACTACGAGATTGCTGTAACTCTCTATTGGGGGGCGGTCAGCTATCGCGTGCGCCCCTGACCAAGCCATCAGGTTCACCAAGATCATCCACATTCCAAGACTGAGGCTCCACGCTCTCAGACTGTGATCCCTCCAAGCTTTCTGGACCACCCTAGGGTCGGGGTGGGCGTGTCGTTCCTCGACATGGATATCACGGGTCTCTATAACCGCTCTGTGGACTACCACTATCGACAGGAAGAACAGCACCATGTTGGCGATTCCCAGCATGGCCCAGTCTCTGGCCACGGAGCCGTTCGGGAAGTCCGGCGATTGAGAGTGTGCGCTGATGGAACCCATCTGCACTGCCAGCATGGCGATTCCGAGGTACACCAGATTCTCGCGCATGATTGGGTACCTCGACCAAATGGTCACCAGCACACCCGCCCATGCTATCATCGAGAGAAGAGACAGCATGAGCGAGAAATCAGAGAGGTTCCTGAAGCCACTGAGGCCTACGCGGTTGTAGTCACCACCGCCTGCCAACTCTCCTATGCCGAGGTCCCACGCTCCTAGTACCATCCCTGCCAGAGCCAGTCCAAGGCAGGTGAACTCACCCGCCCCCCATTGCTTCCTAATCATCGCAGCATGGAATACGAAGTCTTCTAGGAACACGTCGAGCAGGGCTAGCCTCTCGTCGCGCTCAGCGAATCTCCACGGCAGCTGGACATCAGTCAGTCGCAGAGGCTCTGAACCCGCCTGGAGCCCGATGGTGGAGCCACTATCTTCTCCTTCCACGGTTGCGGCAAATCGAGACACCGCATAAGGCACGCGCTGTGTTCAGCGTCGCCGCAGGTGGATAGCAGGTGGTGGCGCCGAGAGGGAGATTTGAACTCCCGAGGGAAAATCCCACAAGATTTCCAGTCTTGCGCAATACCAGGCTATGCGATCTCGGCAGGCGAGCCGACGAGCGATATCCCCGACTTGAGTCTGTTGCATCTGCACCCTCTCTTCACTGCTAAATCCGCAGTGGTTAAATCGAGTCCACTGATGCCCCCTCCACTGCCACTGTGGCTTAGGGGTATAGCGTCGCCTTGGTAAGGCGAAGGTCGGGGGTTCAATTCCCCCCAGTGGCTCCATCTAATCCCTCCCCAGTCAACATTGACAGAAAATCTGAAAGAAAACCAACCCATAACCGCCTGTTCGGAGAACAGGACCAATTCATTCATATTGCTGTGTAGCGACGTGCCATGCATGCCAGCCGAGCGTAAGAGACTAGCAGGAGGCCTTGTGCTCCTGATGCTCCTAGCACCGATTGCCGCAGCAGCGAATGCCAACTGGGTCGGACCGAACTCGGTCAACCCCATGGGAGAGGATGTCACGCTGACGGGTTTCAGGGTACCTGGAAACGCCACCGTCCTCGACGGATGGCTCCATGTGACTGACTCTCCTATGGCGACCTCCGTCGACAATGGGATTGTATGGGAAGGCTCCGACTTCTCGTCCGGGACCTTCTTCGGAACCGACCTAACTGAGGATGAGAAAATCGTACTTATGGACGACGGGACTAGATCTAACATTAGCACCTTCGACGGTGGCGATATCACCGTTAATCTGCATAGCAACTACAAGTACAGCCCCGGCTGGAGGCATGTCTACGACCATGCCTACGACTCCTCTGGCCTGTCAGCCTGCAACGGCAGTAACGGCACTACTCTAGAGCGCGGCTGGGACAACGACTTCGACGGCAACCTAGACAGTGATGAGGTTCTGTGGACCGAGTACTTCTGCGACACGGTGGTGAATGGCACCTCAGTGTACTACCTGCTCGATTTCCTCCCGGTGTCCGCCGGTTCGAATTGCCCTCACGCCGGCAATCTGATGAAGGCAGGTCTGAATCTCGACGGCGACAATATGTTGGACTCCAACGAAATCACCAATCAGACATATTTCTGCCATCAGTTCAAACTCTGGCAGGCGACTACATTCACCGGTCTAAATGGGACAATCTACGGTGACGGACAGACGCTGGCCCACGGGGTGGTCCCTGCGTCAGCCAGCGAAGGTATAGTCTCCGTAGGAACTCTGCCCGGCTCGCCTGTGCCAGCAGGAACCTCGGGGTACTTCCTGATGCCTCAGGTCGATGTCCCCGATGAAGAGACCATCACCGGCTACTACCTGACTTTCGACCATTGGTACCATCTCGACAGCACCGCCGCCGGCGGCGGTGATGGGGCATGGATTGAGTACAGGATCAACACAAACGGCTGGACCAACTGGACTTACATCGCTCCGGACGGCGGCTACCCTAGTACCATGTCGACCAGCGCCCCATCTCCAGAGGGCGCTCCCTCCGGAGCAGTCCCGGTGTTCGCCTCCCCCATCCAGAGTGGCTGGGTCAACACCAACGTCTCGATGTCTTCAGTACCGGATATCGGCAACGCCAGCAAGATTCAGTTCAGGCTCCACATCTGGACGGACCCCAATGCAGCCAACGAGAGACCGGGATGGTTCTTGGACAACTTCCACTTCCACAACGATGGTATCATGAACGGCGCTTGGCACGGCGGCTGCTACACACCCGGTTCGTCCTGCTCGTACTCCAACAACATGTATGGGGCCCTGCAGAGGACGCTCAACCTGACTGGGACCAACAGCACCTTCAACATCGAGGTCGACATGGAGTGGGACTTGGCTGGCTCGTATTCGGACAACGCCTGCGTTGAACTCTCCCTGAACAACAACTCCTGGACCGACATCTCGTCCACCGGCTCCAGCACCACTCAGAACTGCGAGGACAGGAACGGGGCCATCCCGGGCATCAACGGCTATGACGGGGTGAGCGGTGACCAGAGCAATGGCCTCAGGTCCGTCTCCTTCGACATCCCGACCACATTCCAGAACCAGAACAGCGTCCACATCCGGTTCATCGTCGACTCCGATGCATATATTCCTCAGTACGGAGGCAGCCCCGCCGATGAGCTTGAGGGCCTGACAGTCTTCGCCATTCGTATCGTCGACGGCTCGGACAACGTGGTTTTCGAGGACGACCTCGAGACGACTACCACGATGTACCACTACGGTGCGGTCTGGCCCTCTCCTTCCTCCAACACCCAAGCCGGAGTAGACGACTGGGCATACTACATTTTCGCGGAAGGCGACCAAGATGTCATCAAGGGCTTCGAGGACTCGTCCGCTAGCAACCCCTCGACCAGCATGCCGGGAGGCGGATGGACTAGGAACAATGCTAATGGCGCAGCCGGTGCCAAGTGGTCGTACGGACAAATCACCTCGGCCGCAGGACCCACTAACAGCGAACCGTCCTTCCCCTATGCCATGGCTATCAACCTCGGTGGGATATACGCCGGCAATCTCAATGCCGATCTGATATCGCCCGAGTACACCCTCCCGGCCAATTCGAGTTCCTCCCTAGTCTTTGACCACTGGGCGTGCTTCGAGAACAACTGGGACGGAGGCGGGATATTCATCAAGGTGAATTCAGGCTCCTGGAACTACTGGGACCCCGGTAACAACTTCTACGACACGCCCAGCATCGCGTACACCTACGCCGGAATCCCCCAAGGCTCCAACTACTTCGGCTCGGTTCACTGCACTGGCTCGGGCTCAACATACTCCGTTGCAACAACCGCGTTCGAGCACAAGGAGGCGAGCCTCGCTCAGTACGCCGGGGACACCGTGCGCTTCAAGTTCCACGGCGGCAGTGACTCGATCTGGAACTACGCTGGCTGGTACCTCGACAATGTCGGGGTGATGATTGCTAACTACGGGGAGGGCGGCGACTGGCTCAGCCCGGTCTTCAGCGCCTCAGACATCCACGACTTCAACCTCGGCTTCATCGACATAGACGCCACCATCCCCGGCGACACTTGGATACGCGGCTCGCTGATTTCTCCCTCAACCGGCGATGTTCTGCCAGGCTACTCGAACGTGTCATTCCCGATCTCCCTTGCAGGCGTCGACACAACGAGCACGCCCCAGATGCGACTGAAGCTGCACATGGACACCGACAACGTGGAGGAGACCCCCAAGGTCACGAAGATCCACATCGGCGGCAAGAGGCTACTCACGGCGGCTTCGATCGAGGGCAACGGATGGGAATTCAGCCCCAGCGTCGGTCTGAACGAATCCGGCCTCCTCACCGCTACCGGTGTGGCCGGAACCATCTCTTCCGACTACATCCATTCCTCGAGACCGATCAACAGCATCACACTCTCCGGAAACTTCTCCAGCGGCATGGCGATCGATCTCCTCGGCCCTAGCGGCGGGACTCTGGCAACGCTCTCACAGGGCGGCATCGCCTTCACCTACCCGCAGCCCGGATTCGGGGTTTCCGTCTCGCTGCCCACGAACGGCTGGATCGACCGCATGGTCTTGACGGCTAACTTCGCCGAGCCCGCACTCAATCCCGACATTGACGTGCTCGGTGACGAGACTCACGAGTGGAGCTTCCCGTTCGGCATTAACTACGGTCACTACGGATGGCAATCACTGCTTTCTGACATTGGAGGCGAACCACAGTACCAGGTTACTGCGGCCTCACTCGCTCTCGATGGCAGCAATCCCGCCTCGCTGTCCTTTAGGATTCCAGCAGCCGGAGTGGTGAACGCCGGCATCATCTCGGTAGCACCCGACTCAGACGGCTTTGAGTCGCCGGTCTCGGTCTCTGTGGGAAGCGCGACCCAGACTGGAAGCGCCGGCGCGTCTCCGTTCTACAATATCCTCGACAATGCCCAGATACTGGCAATCAACTCTCTGCCGGGCAGCCATACCGATTCCGACACCGGAAGGCAGTGGAGGGAGGTCTCCCTGAGCATCGATTCAAGCAGCGCCCAGACGGTGACGCTGACTAGGATGGGAATCGGCTACATGATCTTCGAAAACGCCTCCGGACTTGGCCCGGATGTCGCATCCTATCATGACTCGCAAACTCAGGACGATCCGCCACCCGAAGAGGTCTCGGTACCTGTGAACATCTACGCGGAGATGGGCTCTGTGGCCATCGATGGCGTAATGGACTTCGACTACATCATGACCAACCGAGACTTCCAGACACCCAACACGATGTACCCTAATCGGGAGTTGGTCGAAATCATGACCAAGCACCATCACCTGTACGACAACGACGAGATTGTCAAAATCAGCCTGAGGGGGACTGCCTCTGACGGGGAAATACTCGAGTTCATGGTCACAAAGGACCCGACGATGGGTTGGGATGCACCTCCGACCTTCAGCCAGTCTTCGGGAAGTAGCGTGGCGATGCTGGACGAGACATCGAGCTACACCGATAACGTCGTGCACAACGACGGCTGGACCGACATCTCAGTGCACTGGATGTTCGAGATTACTTGGAGTTGGGATGATGTCGATAGCATCCGCTGGGTCGCTCAGGCATACGACTCCACAGGGGAGACCGTGTGGCCGGCAGTATCCTTCAGCGGCCAGTCTGGTGCCAAGGCCGTCGAGAACGACCTTCAGGTCGACTCGTTCGAGATTCGGGACGAGTCCGGCAGGCTGCTGTCCAACCAGTACTCGCCGTTCTACCCGTTCCCAATCATGGCAGGAGGTCAGGTGAACATCACTGGAACGGTACGCTTCCAGGACTCCGTCGACACTCGGCCCGACTCGGGCGACTACTCAGTAGGACTGGACCTGTCTGGTAACCTGTTCGCTCTAGCCTCTGAAGATGGGGGCGGATACGCAGGGATGGTAGATCCTCCGTCCTCGCTTTCAGAACTGTCTCTGTCCCCGATGATGCTCACTGTCGGCCCCACTGGATCTTCCACCGGAGCCGAGGATGTGACCGGTACCGCACCGGAGGTCATCATCAGGGTAGATTCCAATCCGCCAATCGCCGGACCGATGGAGGTCAACACCGCTATTGGTCTGCAATCCGCCCATGGCAAAGTCTGGGAGCCGCAGAACCCCCTCACCCTATTCGTCACAATAGACGAGGCGGAAGCCCGCGGTGAACTCATCACCCTGCGTTACTGGCGCGAGACCGTCGACGATGTCAACATGGACGGCATAGCCGACGAGGACGAGTACCTGTCTCAGCAGCAGCCCCTGACTTCAGGCATGACGGGCCAGCAGCAGGTACAATTCGCAGGCTTGGATGTCTCATCCCTTCCCTTCAACAGCATGGTCCACATGTACATCGAGGGCACAGACTGGGCAGGGTACTCATATCAGGACGGAGGCACCGGCGGAGGCCCGGGTGCAGAAAACGCATGGGCATCTTTGGTGGTCGCCACCGACGAGCCGACGGGCATCATCCCTACCGGCTTCGATCTCGACCGTGAACTCGGTTACCTGCTTGCTGGTGTCCCGCACACCTTCTCCCTGCAGATTGACGAGCCCAACGGGTTACACACACTCGACAACGTCACCATCATGCTCTGCGGCGACGGCCCTTCTACCCTCGGAAAGTTCACCTACGACCCCTCGAGGGGGACTCTGTGGTCCGCTGACGACAGCATGGTCTCCCCGCTGACCGCCCAGACCGCCGAGGTTTCGGATACTGTGACCCAGCTCAGTCTAGGGTTCCAACTCTCGTGGGACTATCCTTGGGAGGAAGGCCAGTTGGGGTGCAAGCCCAGCATCAGCATCGTGGACGACCTGAACACCGTGGCTTACCAGAATAACATCGGTGAGTTAACTTGGGACCTGGACAACAGGTACATGGCCGTACCCGATTCGGTGCTGGACCTGACACCGCCTCTGATTGAGCCAGTAGGCCAGATGCTCTACCTGAGGCAGGGAGACGAGTTCCAGATGGACGGCACTATCTACTACGCAGGCTCTCAGGTTATCGCCAGCCATATTCCGGAAGACCTGCAGGTCGAGATTGAGGTAGTTTACGGGACTCAGGAGATTGACATCGTGGTCGATGTCGAGGCTGACGGCACCTTCTCTGGTTCGATGGTACTTCCTTCCAGAGTGCCACTTAACCCGGAAATGGCGGTGACCACAACCGTCCTGAATGTACCCGGTCTTGGCTCCAGTGGTGTGAATAGCGATGCCTCGGTAGTGGTTGACAGCAAGTCGCCACAAGTCCTGTTCAACATTGCAGAGTACCCGGACTCGTCGCTGACGATTCTCGACTCCGACATGCTTGACGACGTGACCGTGACCGTGACAATGGTCGACGAGATCGGCATGGTCGACGGCCCGTTACAGGTCGCCTGGGTCTATGTCAGGGACAACGGACCGGTAGCCGGCACTGAGACCACGGGAGAACTCATGATGATAACCGACGGCGACACCAATGATGTGTATCAGGCAATCCTCGACCTCAACCCGCTGAATAGCATGACGATCGAAAGCGGGGATTACATCTGGTTCTGGGTGACTTCAACTGACAGGTCCGGCAACGAAATCATCGGATCAGCCAGCGCAGTCGCTCCGAGACAGGTCACCTTGAGGATCATGGAGTTCCTCGGCCAGTACACGCGCTCGGTCATCAACCCAACTCAGACACCGATACAGGGAGAAATCCTGACCATAGAGACGTTCTGGGAGAACCAGGGCAAGAGAGAGGGGGAACTCCAAGTTGGCCTCTACGAACTGAAAGACGGCGGCCAGTGGACCGAGTCGCTCTCGACTGCGAGGGACGGTCCCACCATACTGTCACTACCTGCGGAGAGTTCGAGCGTATATGCCGAATTCCAATGGGAGTCGTGGCAACCCGGACAGCCGAACCTGTATTTGATCGTGAACGACGACTTCGACAACCCTTACCAGCCCATCACAGGAATCAATGTCCAGCCACCACCCGTGACTGACGAAGCCAGTGAGGAGTCCCAAATGATGATGATTGGTGGTGTCTTGTTGCTCGCTGTGCTTGGTATTGGGATGTTCATGGCACGAGGCAGAGAGACCGAGGACTACTACTACGACGATGATGAAGAGTACTACGAGGACGATTCGTGGGACGTCGAAGAAGAGGAAGAGGAAGGGGAAGAGGAAGAGGAAGAGGAAGCAGCGGAAGAAGAAGTCGAGTGAGCCGGCCCTTTGGGCGGCCTCGCGGAACCAACGCCTCCATACTCCCTTTACCTCTCGTGTTTATAGGCCACAGAACGGCGTTAGTACACCTGAGGGAGAGATTCCTCAGATGGGATGCGCGATGCCTGAGGACAGCGGAGCCGGTGAAGTTGAAGCGCTCAGGGACGAACTCGAAGATCTCAAAGAGCTCATCAACACGCTGCTGACGATCATCATGGAGGAGGCCGATGGCGTCCAGTCGGGAGCGGCCCCCTCAATTCCCGATCAGCCTAAGCGCGGATACTGCATGTGATTAGTACTGCACGGGCTCCGGGTCTATACTGCGCCACAGGTACCAGGTCGCAACAGTCCTCCAAGGCTTCCACTGCTCAGTTCTTCCAACCAGTTCCTCTGTGCTCATGCTCTCTCCGTCGTTGTACAGCCTCTCCATGGCCCGAACTACACCGATGTCGCCGATTGGGAAGACATCGGGCCTGAGCAGTGCGAAGATCAGTATCATCTCGGCGGTCCACGCCCCCACGCCCCTCAGGGCCACCAACCTCTCCGATGCCCCCTCATCGCTCAGTTCCTCCCAGCGAATATCTCCGTAGCCGTTGGTCCACGCTTCGGCGATTCCGTGGATGTACTCAGCCTTACGCCCGGACAGCCCGCAGCCTCGCAACTCCTCGTGCGTGTGAGAGAGGATGGATTGGGGAGTGACTTCACCTACCAGACTCTCGACTCTCGACCAGACTGACTTGGCTGCTTTAGTAGAGATTTGTTGACTGACAATCGAACCCGCCAGTGTGAGGAACATGTCCCCGCGCGAGGTCAGTATGGGCTGTTCGCGTGATGCGATGACCTCGGCTAGGATCGGATCCGCCCGAACTAGACTGGCCTTTGCCTCTTCCCAGTACTCAGGGACTGCTCCGGGCTCGGGCATGCACGGATGTGGGGCCTCATGGTTCAAGACGACTACCACTATGCGCCCAGTGTGAAACTGGAGTCATGGTTGATGACCGGGGCCGCAGTGATGACCGTGGCATTCGCCGCAGTGGTGATTTTCTCTCCCGATTCACTGATCGATGAAGACTGGGAGATCGTCGATGTTTGCCTCGGAGGTCACAGCGAGTTTGTCTCCCACGATCACGCCACGCTCAGGATATTCCTAGATGGCTCCGAGGTCGCCATAGCGGCGAACATAGGCATCGACGATGCCACTTGTGATGGGATGAGGGGAATCCACACTCACGACGATACTGGCAAACTGCACATCGAGACCCCCCGGGCGATGGAGGCCCCGGTGGGGGCCTTCTTCGAGATATGGGGCCAGACTTTCAACGAGGATCAGATACTCAACAACGTAGTGGACGAAGATAGCGAGGTCGTCATGTACGTCAATGGCGAAATCAATGACGAGTACGGCAGTTATGCCATGCAGAACAACGACATCATCGAAATCTACTATCGGGACAAGTCCGACTAGCCCTTAATCACAATTAGTGGCTTAAGGCGAGCAACCGGCCGAGCCAACCCCGATTCTGCTGTTAGCCTGATAACGTCATCTACGTCTTTGTATGCCTCCGGGGCCTCCTCCGATAGGCACACCTCTGTGGTCTCGTAGATTGAGACACCTTTTCTTGCCAATTCACTCTTCACACTTTTCCCGTCTATTTTTCTACGGGCTTCTGTCCTTGAAAGGGCCCTACCGGCACCATGGCAAGATGAACCGAAGGCCTGATTCATGCCTTTCTCCGGCCCAGCTAGGACGTACGATGCAGTGCCCATGTCTCCGGGGATTAATACCGGTTGCCCAATTCCTGAAAAACGACTCCCGAGTTCTGTTTTGTCACCACCAAAGGCTCTGGTCGCCCCCTTCCTGTGGACGCAACAAGAACAAGATGAGCCGTGGACCTCATGCCCCTCCACTCTGGCAATGTTGTGACAAACGTCGTACACGACCCCCACGTCAACCTCTGTTTTCAGATGTTCATTTAGCGCAACCCTGAGTTGCTGTGTGACGGCGCTTCTGTTTGCGAATGCGTAGTTTCCAGCAGCCTTCATCGCTTCAAAATACGACTCACCCTCCTTCGAGAAGAACGGCGCTGAAGCCAATTGAATGTCAGCAATGGAAATTCCCAAATCCTCAGAATGCCATCTTCCATCGCCCCTTTGACGAAACCTCCTCTCAAGATTCTTAACGTGCTCGGAGCATACTTGGTAACCTAAGCCCCTAGAGCCCGTGTGTATCATCGCAGTCAGCCTGCCTCTTTCCAAACCAAACGCCTTTGCTGCCCTCTCATCCATTATCTCGTCAATGACCTGGACCTCGACGAAGTGATTCCCCTTTCCAATCGACCCCAAGGATTGCACACCCCTTCTCTTGGCGGTTTCGGAAATGCTGTCGGCCTCGGCATCCAAGTGCCCCTTCATCTCCATGAAATCTAGGTCCTCATCGTGACCAAGTCCCATTTCTGATGCAGCCTTGGCCCCCTCTGCTAGGATATCATCAAGTTCGATTTCTGTCAGGCTCTTCTTTCCTGTAGCCAAGAGCCCGCTACCTCCCCTATCACCCGAGGGAATCCGACCCTTGAGCCGACCACCAAACGCCTTGTATCCCGTCCCCGACTTCTCCTTAGTTAGCGACGCTATGTCTCCCTCTCCCAAATCGATTGTGCAAAGCCTAACTCCGCAATTTATGTCGAAGCCCACCCCTCCGGGGGAAATCACCCCTCCATTTTCGATATCAGTAGCAACAACGCCCCCAATTGGAAATCCATATCCTTGGTGGAAGTCGGCCATACACCAAGCTTCTCCCACTATGCCGGGAAGTGATGCAGTGTTGGTCAGTTGCTCGAGGGACTTGTCATTGCTTCTGCTAATATGCTCCTCATCAGCAACGATTAGCGCATCAACAACCATATCTCCTCGCTTCTTGATCCGCATTAGCGACCCCTCCTCGCCCTCGAGAAACCTCCTCCAGTCCTGCATCTTAGCTCCACCTGGAAACATTCTCCTTTCAACACACCGGGGCAATTTGGCGCATTGCCTTCAAGACCGCCCGTTCGATGGACGGAGCGCGGCAGGTTGCGGTAGCATGGCTTTCGGGGAGATTCACATACCCTACTGGGAGGAATCGGGACACGTCTGCAAGACCTGTCGGGTCACCGGAGCGCGCTTCTGGACGAGGGACGACAGCCGAACCACTTGCGGTGATTCGACAGAGGACCCGTACACCTTCATCGGCAATCCTGCTATCGAGGGATTCCCGATGCGGGGCAAGGCCCTCAAGGATGCCATGAGGGAGGCCTTCCTAGACTTCTTCGAGAAGCGCGGCCATTCTCGCGTGGAACCTTACCCGATTATCGCCAGATGGCGCGATGACATCCACCTGACCATCGCCAGCATCGCCGACTTTCAACCTCATGTGACGAGCGGGCAGGTCCCTCCTCCGGCCAATCCGCTGGCCATCAGCCAACCATGCATCAGGCTAACCGATGTGGCCGCAGTTGGGCGTTCTGGTCGACACCTATCGACATTTGAGATGATGGCCCACCACGCTTTCAACAGGCCCGGAGACGACGACGTTGTCTACTGGATAGACCAATGCGTGCGCTATTGCGACGAGATGCTCATCGATTCATTCGGAATCAGCCCCGAGGAACTCACCTACGTCGAGAACCCGTGGTCCGGAGGCGGCAACGCGGGCCCAGCCCTGGAGGTCATCATAGGGGGGCTAGAGCTTGCCACGCTCGTCTTCATGAATCTCGAGGAGGACGATGACGGCGATGTCGAAATCAAGGGCCTGCGATACAAGGAGATGGACCTGCAAATCATCGACACCGGCTACGGTCTCGAGAGGTTCTGCTGGGCCGCTGCCGGCACCTCTACGATCTACGAAGCCATCTACCCCGAATCAGTGGCTTGGCTGAAGCAGCTCAGCGACTTCGACTCGGTAGTCTCATCACTCGGGATGGAGGTCGATGTGGACACTCTTCTTGGAGAGCTCTCGAGGCTTGCCGGGATTCTCAATATCGATGTCGGAACTGATGTCGGGGCACTCTACGATAAGCTGGTCGAACGACTCTCAGAGAACGGCATAGAACTCTCTGTGAATGAGTTGAAACGAGTGACTGAGCCGCTGTCCTCGATATACGCCATCCCTGATCACATGCACGCGCTGTGCAATATGCTGGGCGACGGCCTGGTGCCGAGCAACGCTAAGGCGGGCTATCTGGCGCGGATGCTAGCCCGTCGAACTTGCCGGATGAAGGACGACCTCGGCGCGTCTGTCGGCCTCGCTGACTTGGGGGCTCACCACATGGATGCCCACCTCGATATGAGTTCGTTCGTGCAGTCGCGCGAAGGCATCCTCAGGATTCTCGAAATCGAGGAGATGCGCTACTACGAGATGCTTAGGAAGGGCGAAGCCGCTGTGCGCACCGCCCTCAAGCCGATTCCCAAGGATTCTGCTGAGGCCCCCGACGAGACGCTATTCCGCCTCGCCGAGGAGAGGGGCCTAAGTCCCGACATGGTCGTCTCGATAGCGCATGGACTCGGCTGGGAGAGCCTGTCCGTGCGCGTGGGGTTCGCAGCCGACATGGCCGCTCGCAATGCTGAGATGACCAAGGCGGCGGCCAAGGCCAAGGATAGGAAAAGCGTCATCGAAGTCCCGATTATTCCTGCCACCTTAGCAGACTACTACAGCGATACAAGCGCCACCGAATTCACCGCCGAAGTGCTACATTGCGCCTCACTTTCAGACGATGCAGTGGGGTCTCTGAACCTGTCTTCAGAGGTGCGTGGAGCGCCAACACACGCAGTGGTGCTCGACCGCACCCTGTTCTATCCCGAGGGAGGGGGGCAGTTGGGCGATCAAGGCACGCTGACCCAGAACGGCTCGGTCGCCAATGTCGTCGATACCCGAGTCGAGAACGACGTGATTCTGCACCTCACCGATGCCCCCTTGAGCGGCGGCTCTGCCAGTGGCACGGTTGACTGGGAGCGCCGCAAGCAACTGATGGACCACCATACTGCCGTCCACATCGTCGGCGGCTCTGCCAGAGAGGTCCTAGGCCCCCATATCTGGCAGGCTGGCTCTAACAAGGGCGCTCGCTACGCGAGGCTGGACATCACCCACCACTCGAGGCTATCTAGAGAGGTACTGGATACCATCGAGGACAGGGCCAATGGGATAGTCGAGGCGAACCCTGGAATCGAGAAACTGGTTATGGACAGGGAGGACGCTGACGCGACGTTCGGTTTCGATATCTACCAAGGTGGTCCGCCCAAACACAGCCAGATACGCATCATCAAAATCGGTGACTACGACACCCAAGCCTGCGGAGGCACGCATCACGACGCAGCCGGCGAAGTTGGGGAGTTACGCATCATCAGGTCGAGTCAAGTCCAAGACGGAGTGGAGCGTCTGCAGATCGTGGCAGGGGAGACGGCACGCGAGCACGCCCGGCGTCAGGAGCGCCTTCTCGGCGAGACTTCGGAGATTCTCGGAGTGCAGCCGGACGACCTGCCGCGAACCGTTTCCCGCTTCTTCGACGAGTGGAAGTCACAACAGAAGCGCATTGAGTCACTGGAAGCAGAAATAGTGAGATTGCGGACCGATGGCGGCGGTGATGCAGCGGTCGAGAAGGCCGGTGTCAGATACGTGGTAATGGAATCAGGCGGAGATGCCAAGCAGATGATGGCGATGCTCGGCGAGCTGACTCGCGACCCTTCCACTCCGACCCTCGCAGTACTCGGAAGCCGGGAGGGCGGTGGAACACTCATCGTCGCTTCGACCGAGGACAGCATCGCAGCAGAGCAGCACAACGCAGTGGAGATTCTCAACGCAATAGCAGGCCACATCGGAGGAGGAGGAGGAGGCAGGCCCACCATCGCGCAGGGCGGTGGCTCTAACCCCGACGGCATACCAGACGCTCTCGATGCCGCTCGCTCACTACTCGGCATCTGAGCAATCTGCAATCCGTCGATTTGATGGTCGAACCTCATCACGCACGAGCGTGGTCGAACAGGTCGACGTCTCTGTCCGCGCGGCTGCAATAGAGTACGCCATCCGCGATGTCGTGATTCCCGCAGTCGAACTCGAGGCGCAGGGCCATGAGATAATCCGACTCAACATCGGCGATCCGCTGGCCTATGACGGACTCCCGACTCCAGGCCACATGGTCGCCGCCTTCAAGGCAGCTCTAGACAGGCAGGACAACGGCTACGGACCATCTTACGGAATTTCCGAGTTGCGTGATGCCATAGCCTCAAGCGAACGCGCGAAAGGATGGGATTGCTCCGCTGACGACATCTATGTGACCCATGGCGTGACCGAGGCCCTACAGATTATCTTCGCTGCCTTCCTAGAGGAAGGCGACACCGTCCTAGCACCCGGGCCGCATTACCCTCCTTACATGGCCTACCCGCAGATGTTCGGGGGCACCACGGTCGAGTACCGGTTGGACCCGAACGATGGCTGGCGCATCGACCTAGGGGACATCCGCTCAAAGATGAACGACAGCGTGCGCCTGCTTGTTCTGATCAACCCCAACAACCCAACAGGCAACGTCGCCACCCCTGAGGAAGTCGATTCACTCATTGAGATTGCGAGCCAATGGCCCAAGTGCACGATTATCGCAGACGAGATATACGACGGACTGGACTTCACCGGTCACCAGTGTTCGGTCGCATCTCGCTCCGGGCAAGTACCGGTGATTACACTCAACGGAGTCTCCAAGGTCTACTTCGCACCCGGTTGGAGGGTCGGCTACATGGCTTGGCATGACCCTCTGGACAGACTGGGATTAGTCAGGGATGGGGTGGAGCGGCTACTGCGCAGCCGACTTTGTGCTTCCACGCCAGCGCAGTACGGCTTCCTCGCAGGCCTGACTGACGAGACGGGCTGGCTGGAAGGCCACCGTTCCAGAATCACTGACAGGATGGAATACTGCTTGAGGAGAATCGAGGCCATAGACGGATTGGAATGCGAGGCTCCCGGTGGAGCGTTCTACCTGTTTGTGAGAATCACGGACTCAGGCATAGCTGCCGACGACAAAACGTTCGTACTCGATTTGCTGCATCAACACCATGTGCTGCTCGTTCACGGCTCCGGCTTCTCGCCGGAGTTCGGACAGGGCCACTTCAGGATGGTCTGCCTGCCCCCTGTCGAGGTCCTCGCCAAGGCGTTCGACCGCATCGAGGCATTCCTGGATGGCTGACTGATGGGGATATTTGACTTCCTCAAAGAAATTTTCTCCTCTCAGGAGGGCTCAGAGGAGTTGGTAAAGGAACGTTGGATAGCGTTCGACGACGGCACCTACAGGGACATGCTTCAAGACTACGATGAGATGGCTTGGCGGGTAGGAGTGAGTTGGTTCGAGTTATGGTTCCAGGGGCTTGAGAAGAGGACCGAGCAGAGCCTCGGACGGCGCCTCGCACATGCCGCAGTGGAGCACGAGGAGTACATGATGGGACTGGGAGGATCGAGCATCCCTTCCGGACGCGACCCCGCATCTTGGTCGCGTACCATCCTGCACTGGGAGACGAGCGGCCTCGGAAGATTTGGTCTTCTCGAGGACGGCGATGAGACTAGGATAACGGTCGAACTCCCTGCCTCGGGGCCCATATGCTCCGGACTCATCGCCGCAACTTGGGAGAAGGCAACGGGAAAGCGGCACCGTTTCCTCTGGTCGGAGAGTGCAGGCGATGGATTGATCATCACTCTGACACAAGACGACACACAAGTCCCTAAGCCGAAACCCCTCATTCCAAGTTGGAATAATCAAGGCTCTGGTGCTAATATCATTCCAGAAACGAACGATGAGATGTGGCTGGATATGCGAACCGATTCTCCCGGTCACTGGTCGATAATGAACGAGCGCAGGATGTTCGTCCTTCTCGACCTAATACTGCGCTTTGAGGAATACTGCATCCCGTACCTAGATGGCAACTGTGGTGTAAGGTTTGAGGACTACTCTTGGGGTGGCTTGGATGAGAAGCGCTCCGCGTGGTGGACGGCTGCAGCCGATTCGGCCAGAGAAAGATTCGTCTCGGAGGGCCATCACGTCCTAGTCCGCGAGCATTCCGATTGGGTCAGTATCGCCCGTCGGCATTTGTCTTACCACGGACTCGGGAGAATTGAGTCGACAAAGCAGACCGACGAGCACGGAGGAGTCAGTATGATTTTCTCCACAGTGTTCCATCCAGCCATTGTAAGTGGAGTACTGCTCGGCTGCTGGGAACGAGCTTACGGCAGGAACGGGCGCTCCTCGGTAGCTTTTTTGGAAGGCAGAACGACGCTCGAATTATGCTCTTCAAGGGAGATAGCTTCCTGACTTCGGCCGCTCAGTGGCCGTGAAACATTATATTGGTGCCCAATTTCACTCGGTCGGCCCCCTTGGGGCCGGGCGTGTATTCATGAGCCTCAATCACAATCAGTATGCTGTTCTCGCAATCACAGCGACGCTGTGTCTGGCCGGATTCTACACCATTATCGACGCTGGCCTTTCCACCACCATATCCGGCGGCTTTGAGTCAGCATCGGGCGACATTGAGTCCGGTGACGACACCCACGTCGGTGGAGAGGACTTCGACGGCGACGGGCTACCGGACCGGATGGAGCAGACTCTCTACGGAACCGACTGGAGGGAGGCCGACACCGATAACGATGGACTAGACGACGGATGGGAGATAGCCAACGGACTGGATCCTCTCGACAACGGAGAGCCCGACATCAGCGAGATATCCTTCAACGCCCCTGACAACGAGGAGGACACCGGAGAGCAGAATGAGACCTTCCCCAATCCTGACAACGGACCCTTCGGAGACCCAGATCGTGACGGCCTGACAAATACCGAGGAGATGCTCCTCGGCACCAACCCCAATCTGAAAGACACCGATGGCGATGGTCTGAACGACCGCTGGGAGTCTGAGTACACCTTTGTCGTCGAGACTCCTACGGGGTCAATTACCCTACTCGATCCTCTTGACGGCAACTGGGACTGCTATCTGCTGACTCCCGAGGCACAGGGATTGATCGAGCAGGACATAGGATCGACCGAGTGGGAGGAGATGGGTAGCCAGTTCGGCCACTCGTGCGACGCACTACTGGACCTTGAGCAACCAGAGCCAGACAGCCTGCGCAACTACGTCGAGGAGAGGTATGATACTAATCCACTTGAAGAGGACAGCGACGGTGACCTCATCGCTGACAGATACGAGATTGCCTACGGACAGATCCAATTGGGCGTCCACTGCGGTGTCCCTGTGTTCGGCACTCTGAATCTCCAAGCACCGTACACCGATTTCATGAGTGGTCACGGTGATCGGACTTGGTTTGAGCAAGACATGGACAACGACGGCCGCCTCAACGGACCCGGGGACTGGGACACTGATGGTGACGGTATGCCCGACGGCTTCGAGTACTGCTACAGCCTCGATCACTCGGGCGACCGCTTCCTCAATCCCGCCAACGCAACCGACGCCTATGGCGACACGGACGAGGATGGACTGAACAACGTCGAGGAGTATGAGGTTGCCTACACCTGGGGTCCAGAGAACTTCACCAGCCCACTAGAGTTCGACACCGACAACGACGGCATGCCTGATGGATGGGAGCATCTCAGCGGAATCCACCCTAACGATGGCAGCAACGCTGACGACGATCCCGACTTCGACGGCTACGATGCCGACGGTGACGGGGGCGTGCGATACTCAGGGTTGGTCGGCGTGACCACCGTACACGCAATCTCGGTCGAGGTCGGTGATTATGTACAAGTCAACAGCACCATCCTATGGGTCAGAACGGTCCAGTCGAGTCAGTACGTCAATATCCCAATCAAGACCTTGATCGCTGGATGGGTCTACTCCATCAACGTCGAGATTGACCAGGAAGTCATCAGCCGTCTGCAGGACCTCGCCGTAGTCGTCGAGGAGGACGAGCGCTTCACCAATCTCGATGAGTACAACGCCAGAGACAGAGACAACGATGGCTTCGTCGACGGACGTTCTACCGATCCGCTGGTAGCGGATACCGACGCAGACGGACTCATCGATGGCATCGAGGTAATCGGCTGGACCATCCGCATCGTCGACCAGGGTGTGAGGGACGTCATAGTGAGGAGCGATCCGGGTGCCTACGACACCGACAGGGATGGCTTGTCCGACGCTACCGAGTACTACGAAACTTTCACCAACGCCACCGACAGAGACACCGACAGTGACGGACTCGAGGACTTCACCGAGGCCATGGATGGCTTCGTATGGAACGGTTCAGTCTACTACACCAATGCCTCCTCTCATGATACCGACTTGGACGGTCTTTCTGACGGAGAGGAGGTGGTGGACGGTCTCGACCAGTACATCACCCACGCTAACAACGCCGACAGCGACGACGACGGGCTGTTCGATGGTAGTGAGGTACTCAACATCCCTCGGCCTTGGCAGGGTGCCACCAATCCTCTGAACAACGACACTGACGGCGACGGTCAACCCGATGGATGGGAGATGCAGGTCTTCTCTGTCCAGCACAACACGAGGAGCCACAGCCTCTGGATAAGCGTCACGAATTGGCTTCCGCCGGGCTGCGATTCGATGATCGAGTGTGGACTCGGTCCGGGTGGCTGGGTCTGGAGCAGTTACCTTTCGGGCTTCTCGACCTCCGGGGACCGAAACGGAGATGGCGACATGGATCCGAAGTATTTCTTACACGAGATGAACCTGTCAGGATTCACCGTGCCTGCCAGCGGACGATGGGCCATCGATCCAGCTTGGGGATCCATGCCGGACTCGATGTTCGACATCGACAATGACACTCTGATGAATTCTCTGGAGGCTCCCGACCGCTGGGACACCAACCCTGTGGACGACGACACCGATGGAGACAAACTCCCTGATGGCTGGGAGGTCGATTACTCCGAGATAGCCCTCAGTTTAGGACTGGTCGACAACAATACCCTGAGTGCTGTCGGAGCCCGTGGTCCGATGGACCCGAAAATGTTCGATTCCGATGTCGACGGCATCGACGACGGTCAGGAGGACTTCGATGGAGACGGACTTAACCGAACTCACCTGATGAACCGATACTGCCCCGGCTGGGACAACCCTCAGAACTCCGAGTGCCATATCGACCCGACCACAGAAGGCGGTCAGAGGTTCTACGACGACCTTGAGAACTTCACCAACTATGAGGAGTTTGAGAACGGCACCAATCCCGTCGATCCGGATACCGACGGCGATCAGTGGTTCGACGGCTCGGAGGTATATCATCAGGATCAGGACGGCGACGGCATGTGGGCTGGATGGGAGTACTACTTTGGCTTCGATCCGTTCGACCCAGCAGACGCTAACATCGACTCAGACGGCGACGGCTACCTAAACAAGTGCGAGAACAAGTGGAACACCAACCCCAAGTCGGCCGTCAGTTTCCCCAGTCAGGGCGAACTCTGTAGCGACTTCGACTGACCCCTGCATTATTCCTCGACGTTAAAACGCTCGTAGACCTCGTTGCTGGTCTCCGACACCCGGATGAAGGTCGTGCATTTGGGCAGGTCCTTGATTCTGCGAGCACCCACGTAGGAGCAGGCGGACCTGACTCCTCCGAGGATGGACTGCACGGTGACGCTGAGCGAACCTCTGTATGGCACTCTGACTTCCTTGCCCTCAGGAGCCCTGTGTCCGGCGATCTCGCCGTAGTGCGACTCCATCGCCTTTGCCGAGGACATGCCGTAGAACGACTTGTATATCCTGCCGTCGCCATTCTTGATCAGTTCGCCACCCGACTCGTCGTGTCCCGCGAACATGCCCCCCAGCATGACGAAATCTGCACCCGCGGCGAAAGCCTTCGCGACATCACCCGGCGAGGAGCAGCCACCGTCAGCCATCACATGTCCCAGCAGACCATGCGCTGCGTCGGAGCACTCCGAAATGGCGGATAGCTGAGGGTAGCCCACACCAGCCACCTTCCTAGTCGTGCAGACAGAACCCGGACCGATACCGACCTTCACTATGTCTGCACCGGCGAGGATGAGGGCCTCGGTCATCTCTCTGGTGGCTACATTACCGGCGATGACGATCTTACTAGGAAACTCGTCGCGAACCCGCTTGACGAAATCAAGGAAAACCTCACGATACCCGTTGGCGACATCTATACAGATTATCTTGATGCCGTCATTGGTCGCCATCTTGCGACGTAGCAACTCAAAACTCTCGTCTGTAGAGCCGCAGGTCACTGCGACGAAGCCGGGATCTACCCCGTCCTCCCATGCCAGCGCGCACTCGCGAGTCGAGTAGAACTTCTGTAGGCAGGTGAGCATTCCATGCTTTTGCAATTCCTTGGCCACCGGAAAAAGTCCTGTGGAGTCCATGTTGGCCGCCACGATGGGCACACCACTCCAAGTTTCGTCAGAATGGCGGAACTTGAAATCCCTAGACAGAGTCACATCAGATCTGGAAACCAGCGTACTGCGCTTAGGTCGTATCAGAACGTCATCAAAGGTCATTTTCACGTCATGCTCTATACGCATTGAGACCTTACTACGCCAACGAAGGACCACTTAAGACCGTTATGAGAATCAAAAGTGGTGCTCGTGCCGGGATTTGAACCCGGGTCGACGGATCGAGAGTCCGTCATGATGGACCGAACTACACTACACGAGCGTGATTCCCGGCCACCAGACATCCGCTTAAGAAAACAATGTCTTGAGAGCCTATTTGGTTATTCTTTCACTTTCACTTTCACCTCTCGGGACTATCGCCTCTCTTGATATGCAGAAGTCGAGACATACCACCATGAACAGACAAACGAACGACACAGCGACGCTCCTCTACAGAAAGCGTCCAGAACCATGCAGGGTAGTCTCTCTGGCGACCCTACGAAGAACGAAAGGGCCGGTGCCGAAACCAGCGTCTACCACGCTGGTCAGTTACTCTGGAGTAGTCTCTGAGACCGATTCCTGGGGCCCGATGCCGCGCGTAGCCGCACCGATCAACGTCAGCCCATCGAGTTGGTCTGGACTGCGCGAGAGGTTGCATGCCAGTCACGCGATCCAGACGGCGGTGGCCTGATGGCTAGGACGGGACGCCTCCGCGAGGAAGTAAGAGTCTACCTCGAGGAGAACGACACCGCCAACACCGTCGAGATATTCGATCATCTGAATGGCAGGTTCCGTTGGGGGGCCACGATGAATCAGGTTGGTAACATACTTGCCAAAGACAGGAGATTCTCCAAGGTCGGACACGTCCGTGGGCAGTTCCGCGGCAGCACCTACACAGTGTGCGTATGGGGCCTCAGTCAGCAAGCCGCTCAAGCTACCGTCTAGTCAGGGAAGCAATGAAGGCCCAGGGGCTTTGAGTTGAGGCGTGAGCAGTAGCGGTGCGATGAGGAACTGGTCAGTCTTGTTCAGAGTTGGCAACTCGACTGTAGGGGTGCTGGGGGTCTTTTTGGGGGCCATGTTGGCCCTAGGGGGGCTGCCTGAGGGTAAACTCGCGCTGATAACTGTCCTACAAGCCGTTTCGGTATGGAGCTTCATGTGCTCGTGGAACGCGTTGAACGATTACCTCGATCTGGAGATAGACCGCGTCAACCGCCCCGACAGACCACTTCCCTCCGGTGCAATTTCGGAGACCACTGCAAGAAAGGCAATAGCTCTGATGATGACGCTCTCGATACTCTCGATTGTCTGGGCGGCTGTGACTGCGAGCGGTTTGGAAGGGGGAATCGAGGGGTGGTACCCGGCTATCGCGATATGGGCGGGTGCGTTGTTCCTGCTTGCGAACTACGAGTCAGCAGGCTCGTTCAGCTTGCGCCTCAAGGATCAGGGCCTGCCAGGAAACATCGCCATCAGCCTCTCCGTTGGAATGGTCGTTCTGTTTGGTGCCGCAGGGGTTTTCGAGCCATTCAGCCACCGTGCGTGGGCCATATTCTCCGTCGGAGTCCTGTTCACCCTCGCCCGGGAGATAGTCAAGGATGTTGAGGACATGGAGGGTGACGAGGGAAGGAGCACCTATGCTATGCGAGTCGGACCCCAGCAAGCACGAGCCGTCGCTTGGGTACTGCTGCTGCTGACGCTGGCTGCTATCCTACTGTCCTTCACAATAGGGGTATTCCCAGAGCATCATCTGATTGGGGTGGTTCCGGCGGTCGTCCTTCTACTGATGGTCAAGCCGAAGTTGGTACTATCCGAGGACCGTGCTGCACAGCAATTAATCAAGAAATCGATGTATCTAGGCCTTGCAGCATTCCTAGTAAGCGCTCTGCTGGCCTAGTCACTCAAGGTCGCGGTAAGTGTGCCATGCAGCCTCATTACAGAGGTAGGTGAGCAGAGACATCTGAGCCCACATCCTGTTCTCGGCTTGGTCGAAGACGACGCTGTTAGGGGAGTCGATGACCGCATCGGTCACCTCCTCGCCGCGATGTGCTGGCAGACAGTGCATGAACAGGTAGTCAGGGTCAGCGTGTGAAACAAGTTCTTCGTTGACTTGGAAACCCCTGAAGGAGTCGAACTTTCCCTCCATGTGCTCTTCTCCCATCGAAACGAAGATGTCGGCGTAGATGACCCCGGCACCGCTCACGGCTTCGATTGGATCGTTAGAACCGCTGATGCTGGAGCCGGTGTCGGCGGCGATGCTGTGAGCCCTCGACATCACCGACTCATCAGGTTCGAATCCAGCCGGGGTAGCGTACGAGACATCGTGTCCGAGCGCGACGCCGGCGAGCAACAGGTCGTGAAACACATTGTTGCCATCGCCAACCCAGGAGATATGTCCGTTTACGTTCTCGCCGTGTTCGGTGATCGTCATCAGATCCGCTGCTGCCTGACAGGGATGGTGCAGGTCAGAGAGAGCGTTGATTACTGGAACAGTGGCATGTTTGGCCAGTTCCTCCGCGTCGCCGTGCCCGAAGCACCGATAGGTGATTCCATCGAGGTACCTGGAGAGGACTGCAGCAGTGTCGGCGATGGATTCGCTCTTACCGAGTTGGATATCATTCGATAGCAGAGTAAGTGGCTGACCGCCGAGCCTGCTAACACCTACTTCGAAAGAGACTCTGGTTCTTGTCGACGGCTTTTCGTATATCGATCCTATCGACATCCCGTCAAGTGGTTTGAAGTCGTAGTTGATATCGCTCCCGTGCTTGAAATTGATGCCCCAGTCGATTAGGTCAGCCAACTCATCGCTCACATCGTCGATTGCCATCAGGTCCCGCTTCGAATCACTGTCGCTCATACTCTATGTCCCCTGCAAATCCGTCTCTAGAATCAGCCATACCGCCGAAGATTGTCTGAGCGAAGGTAAGCACATCTGCAAGCCCTTCCTCATACTCACTCGATAGAGGGACCAAGCCGGGCTGTATCGACGCGTGCTGCATCATCCTGAGCTGGCCTATGGCGAATTCGGCTCTCTGACTACCGGACTCGGTGTCCAAGGCCTGCTGGGCAGACTCCTCAAACAGCGCAGCCTCGAGGATATCGAGGTTGTCGCCCCAATCCATCACCCGCTCGAGTGCCTCTGGCTCTAATAAGTCGGACTTGGAGAGGAAGTTCGCGGTTGGGAGGCCTAGTCTGAAATGAACGATAGCCGATAGCAGCATCTGCGAGACAAAGCCGCTCGGAGTCTGTGAGAGCATCGGGTCGAAGAGGAATATCAGGCAGGCCCGACCTTGTCCGATCACGTTGACTAGGTGGTTGGAGGCTTCCCTGAAAGCAAACAACTCCACTTGGCCGGGCGTGTCGACAATCAGCATATCGCACGACAATCCCTCAATCTCGTCGAAGACCTCGTCAGCCCGGGACGCCACTAGGTCAGCGGCTAGAATCTGGGCCCCGTTGGGACCTAGCTCGTACTCCACCATGACGTCGGAAAGGGACACTAGGTCTCTGACATCGAACTCCGTGTCGTAGTCCACTTTCTCGGCCCCAGGGTCGAGGTTGATTGCTAAAACATCAACCTCTAGAAATCGTCCCCATCTTTGGAAGGCCGTCACTAGAGAACTCTTCCCTGCCCCTGCGGTACCGACGACGAATAGAACCGGGGGGGCCGTTCCGTCTTGACTGCTCACACTCTCGCCCGAAGGCGAGAGAACTTCAACCATTCGTGACGCTCTGTCTTGACTGTGTGGCGGACAAGTAATGGTTATACCAATCCAAGCCACGTCCGTGGCCACCCATCGGGGTGTTCGCGCCATGTCCGAAGAGCCTCCTCCCCTCCCTCCAGGATTTCCCCTCCCTCCTCCTCCACCTCCTCCACCGGGTTTCGAGGAAGAGGAGGATGACGATTCGGAGGATATGCCATCAGCCCCTCCCTCTTCTCCGCCGGGCTTGATGGAGATAGAGGACAGGGAGATTTCCGGTGAGGCTGATGAGGAACCCGACGAACCTCCACCACCACCCGACTTCGGTGTCCCGCCATCCAGTTCCGAGCCTGATTATCCCCCTCCAGTACCTCCGGGACTGAACTCTGACGAGGAATCTGCCTCCTTGGATGATTCCTTAGCAGCATTAAGCATTCCCGGAGATAGAAAAGAGGATGACGAGATTGACTGGTCCGAACCAGAATCCTCTGCTGACTCATTGGATGAGGATGAGGACTCTGCTATCGCCGATGCCCTATCAACCCCAGTAATCGCTGCTGCTTCCTCTCCCAATCTGAGATCTGCCAGCGAGGTGGATGCGATTCCAGGCGATAAGTTGCATGCCACTTTGAGTGAGGTGGAGAACTCCACACTGAACCCAGATGGCTCAATCAGGAGGCAGAGCATCGAGGGCGAACTGATACTCCGGAACGCGAGCAAGAAGCACAGGGCATGGGACATCGAGGTTTTACTGTCCTCGACCAATGATACAGACATCGGAGGTAGGTCGGTTTCCGTGAGAGAACTAGAGGCCACCGAGGACACGGTGATCCCGTACTCAGCCAATGGTCCACGGATGTTGGTCCTGAAGGAGACAATCGACACCAATCCAGAGAGAACTCAGGAGAATAGCCTGTCTTTGGTCTTCTCTGAAGAGCAGCAGGAAATCGAGATGCAGATTGTGATTGAGAACGTCTCTCCTGCACCTCTTTTGGAGGTAGAGGTAAACAGGACATTCCCAGATAACTTCAGCATCCCGGACGGCCCTGAGTACAATGTCGACGAATCATCAATTTCTTGGGATATCGGCAGACTCAACGTCGGTGAGAGCAGAGCACTCTCTCTTTCACCGAGAGTAACCACCAGCGGAGTAGACAAGATTTCAGCCGGCATCGCATCTGCGAACTACACTGCTGAGGCGACGGCATCGAGAGCAGACTTCGAACGTGTGTCCGGCTCCACTTTGCACATGATGAGGGTCGATAAGGCCGAAGATGACAGGCCCGGAATCTGGCACTGCAAGTCCGTCTTCGAGAACAGATCCTCCTTTGTAGTGACATTGTCGGGAGTGACTGTTTGGCTTTCTGGCAGGGATAATCCGATCCTAGACATCTCTGACCTCCGTCAGGACGTCCCCCCTGAGGGAAGTTGGAGTTCCATGGAGAAGAGAGTGGAGGCTGACAGCCCCAGTTTCACCCATGAGTTCAGGTCTTCGATACTGCCTCGAGTCTCCGTCGGGTCAACCGGTTCGATCGACTTGAAGGAGCAGGAGCTGACTGTTCTGGATGCAATCCTTCTCAAACAGTACGACAAGTCTAGGATCAAGTCGTTTGTGCCTTCCGATATCGAGACGACGATATCTATTGAGAACAACGGCTCTGCCCCAATCAATGTCATACGTCTGATGGATGATGTCCCTGGTGTCTTCGATCCTCCTTCGCAGGAGGACGTGAGCATAGAGATAGAAGGTACAGACCTCAATGAGGAGCAGTACCTGATAGAGGTGATTGATGGGGTTCAATTGGAAGAGAGAATGATATCCCCCGACAGTGCGGGTCATGGTTTGAGAATCACTGTCGGAACTTCAGCGCCACTCGGTCTCCAACCTGGCAAAACCATGGTAATCAGGTATCCGCTTCACGCCCCCGACCCCTCCCCTGCCAACGAGTTCCTAGCAGCTCCCATTAGGATTGACTTCGGCTCTGAGAAGTTCGGTCCTGTGGCCACTAGGGAAGTGGCGAGGCCACCTCAGATGCGAGTCGTCCACCGCCGGAGAAACGTCAGTTCCGGGAAGGAGGTTTTCCCGGCCGGCGGTGCGGGTAGATACGAGATCCTGCTGGTGTTCGTCAACAACTCCGACAGTGCGCTAGACGAACTAACTCTTCATGATGTGGTCCCTGGTACATTCTCCCTCGAGAAATCCACTGTGCGCTCTTCAGTTGACGGTGAGCGGGATGTGAAATTGAAGAAGGAATCCGCTCCGGAGGGGATTCACATCGAGTGGAGTGTCGGCAGGATTGAGCAGGGCGAGAGGATTGAAGTGACATACGAGATTCAAGGAGACCCCGAGTCCGAGTACAAGGTCTCTGACGCTCAGGACTTCCACGGTGCTACTTTCGGCGACGAGGTCGACGAGGAGCCTAATCTCCCAGAGTGGGTAGATCCACAGAGGGCCCCTGAGATTCCAAGGCAGCCCGAGCCAGAATCAGAACCGGAGGATGAAGGACTCCCTGAAGAGGAGCCAGAGGATGAAGGACTCCCTGAAGAGGAGCCAGAGGATGAAGGACTCCCTGAAGAGGAGCCAGAGGATGAAGAAGCATCTGAGGAACCCGAAGGCGAGGTCTGTCCGATATGTGGTTCTGATGCAGAGATAGGCGCTTCAGTGTGCGTTGTCTGCAGTTATTCGTTCTGAAGTGGAACCGTCTGGACGCCTGTGGCGTCCACCGAAGCGTTCATTCTGTTCTGGTTGAGCGAAGGTGCATGGCATCAGCGGGCACCAGCAGCGACTCGCAGGCCGAGGCCATGTCCTCGATGATGATGCCGATGCTCTTCCTGATGCTGATGATGGTGGTGCTGATGCTCCACCCGGGACTCCGCGTGGCATTGGCCGATGGGGCGGGCTATGTCCTCGTACCACTCCTTCCTTTCCACTCTGCCTACTTCGTTCCTACGGTGTTCATCGTCGGTTCCAGCATTATGGTCGTAAGCACCATCATTCGGGCATTCTTCATGGATCCATTGACTCAGGCTCACTTTGCTCATCGTCAGGGCCAGATTCGCAAGAAACTCAGAGATGCGCAGATGGCCCGAGATACAGCTAGGACGGACAAGATACAGAAGTTGCAGATGGAGTTGATGCCTGAGCAGATGGCAATGCAGGCAGCGATGATGCGACCGATGATGTTCACAATGGTTTTCATCATCGCCATCTTCAGTTGGATGGCCAGCGAGGTCGAGACCTTCAGGGTGGCATTCGTCAGTCTTCCTTGGGCACCAATGTGGTCGTTCAACGACAGGGTGATGTGGATTTTCCCAGCTTGGATTGCCACGTACATCACGATGAGCGCACCGTTGGGTCGAATCATCGACCGCCACATCAAACTGTACCGCTACCGTACACACCCGCTGGTCGTCGCGGGAGATCCCATCCCTGAACCCCTACTGCATCTACTTGAGGAGGAGAAGGCCAAGACAAGCGATGACATGAGGATTCGCAGGGCCCAGCGCAGAAAGGCCGGGCCGCGCAAGACCGGACCTCAAACTGCCGCGACAGCACAAAGGAAGGGCGGCAACGTGCATTCGACCCCGCCTAAGTCGGGGACTACCTGCCCCTCATGTGACTCAGACATGATCCTGAGGACCCAAAAAGGTAGGCTGAGATGTGAAGTGTGCAGGAACGAGTGGAGGTGAGGCAATGCTCAGACTCACAGTCAGCGGACCTCCTGGCAGCGGCACCTCGACCCTAGTCAGCAAGTTATGTGAAGATCGAGGATGGTCTTCTGTCAACGGTGGCGAACTCTTCAGGAATGAAGCCTCTAGAAGGAGCCTTTCAGTCGAGGAATTCAGTGCTTTGTGCAAGCAGGATCTCGATGTCGACCGCTCACTGGATACGCTGCTAAAGCAAGTGTTGACCGACCCTGATGCCCCCGAAGTCGTAGAGAGCAGGTTGTGTGGTTGGTGGGCTTACCAACTCGGCCTGAAATGCCCTAGGGTCTGGGTCGCGGTTTCTGACGAAGAAAGAGCGAGGAGAATCCAGAACCGAGAAGGCGGCGACTATGCCACCTGTCTGACCTTGTCTCAGCAGAGGCAGAGAGACGACATGGCTAGGTATCGCACGTTGTACGACATCGACCTGAATGACATGACTCCTTATTCCATCGTCGTCGATGCCGACGTGGCCGGCGCCGATGAGGTATTCCGCATGGTGAGTGCCGAACTGATTGAATGATGTGGTTCTATGAGTGACAGCGATTACTGGGAACTGGCAGACGCATCGACCAATCCCGACTTCGGCTCAGACCCCCGGGAACGCTCGCTGGAACAACTCCTAGCTGCCGGTATAGTCCTCGTCGAGAAGCCGCGAGGTCCGTCTAGTCATCAACTGGCTGCTTGGGCCCGTGAATTACTCGGAATCAGCAGATTGGGGCATGGGGGGACACTCGACCCCTTTGCTACGGGGTTGCTGACTTTACTCTGTGGCAAGGCGACGAGGCTCACAGAGTTGACCCTCAAGGCCGACAAGAGGTATGTGGGGGTCCTGCGCTTCGGTCGTGCTGTAGACGAGGCGGAACTTGAGGTAATACTGGCAGGTCTTACGGGAGTGATATACAACGTCCCGCCACTGGAGTCAGCGGTCAAGGTTCAGGTTCGGACTAGGACGATTCATTCTCTCCGGCTCTTGGACACCGAAACCGAGTCTCGCATCGCTGCTTTTGAAGTGTCCTCCAGCGCTGGCACCTACATTAGGACTCTCGCCAAGGACATTGGCCTGCTTCTGGATACGAAATGTGAGTTGATAGAACTCCACCGGGACCGTACAGGCAACTTCGATCAGAGCATGTCATGCAGCATGCAGCAACTTGCCGATGCGGCGTTTCTGTTCAAGGAGCACGGTGACGACAGCGCCCTTGTCAAATTGATAGCTCCAGTCGAGACTCTACTCTCCCGACTCCCTGCCATCACCGTGAAGGATGGCGCCGCCGCCGCTCTTTCACACGGCGCTCCATTGGCAAGGCCAGGTGTCGTACGAGCGCCTAAGGGCGTTCAAGAGGGCGCAACGGTACTTCTACAGAGCATCAAAGGGGAAGCGATCTCTGTGGCGAGGATGTCGGTAGACACCGACACTCTTTCCGAGATGAAGTCGGGGGAAGTGGCCGTTGCTCGCGCAGTCATGATGGAAACGGGAACGTATCCACAGAGTTGGTCCAGAGAATGAGGGCTCAGGCCATCTCATGCTCTTCGTAGACCCACTCTTCTGTCTCCAAACGAATCTTTAGTTTCATCATTTCAATCACACACCACCGACTCAAACACCCTGAAGCACCCTTGCGCGGCATAGCTTTTCGGTTTCGCGCTTGGTATAACTATTCCCTGAAAATGACCGATTATCAGCCTGAAGGGGGGTCGACAACAGGGAAAACCGAGGTGTTCGAACTACTTTCTGTGCTCGTAGGGTTTGCGCACCTTGCTCGGGCTGAAATAGAGTGCGGTGAGGGCAATCAGAATTATTCCAATGGAGAGAAAGACGATTGCTGGCCCTCGGTCGAGTGAATCAATTATACTGCCCGAGTCCGCCTCCCTCTCACTCACAATCATAGTGATCAGGCGGTCGTTGTTGTTCTCCAAAGTCTCGTCGATGGATGCGGTACTGTCGGCCACGACTTCAACCTCCAGTGCGTCATCGGGCCCCGACACCTGTGCATCACAAACTGCTACACCTAATCCCCCGGACGGTATGGATTCGACCATGACTACACCGACCAAGATGCTCCCAACCGTGCACTTGACGTTGACGGCATCGGCAACCCCTCTTCCCTCGTTTCTGACGTAAGCGTAAATCTCAATGACATCTCCGTCAACCAGTTCCGAGACGCTCAATCCATCCCGTCTCACGTCTATTGATTCTATGAGGAGGTCGGGTTTGGCCGTCACTACGACTTCAATCGACTGCGAGATGTCATTTGTCCCGTCGCTGACACCAATCTCCACTATGTGAGAACCAGATTCCACCGGGGTAAGAATCAGATCGTTCGCTGTATCGAAGGTAGCCCATGAGCGACTGGTCGAGAGGGTCAGTGACTGGGTATCTGAATCTGTCACCGTGATGTCAACGACCATTGTCTCTCCCAATTCGATATATACTGTGAGAGGGAGTCCCTCAAGGACGGGTGGGTCCTCTATCGGGTTCACCGTGATATTCATCTCACCAGCCCAGGTGTTGCCGCGCTCGTCTTCTACTGCGACCATTACAGAAGCCTCTCCCCAAGCGTCCCTGACAGGTTGAATCCTGACATACTGGTCGACGATGGTGGCTTCGATGACGGCTGAGTCTCCACTGACGGCGCTCAGTACTAGGTCTTCAGGCGAGGTGAGGTCGTCGATGCACCTGACATCCATAGGGATGTGAACGCCCGCATCATCCTCGTTGAACGACATATCTTCGAGTGGCATGCACTCCGGGTCGAAGTCCCACTCAACGTCGTATCCACCCGTGATAGAGATTGAGTGAACGTGGACCACTGTGGTTTCAGCAGTCCCGTTCGAAGACCATTGGAATCTAGCAGCGACCCCTGCGACCATCTCTCCCAACTGTTCGGGCAGAGCGTGACCCACAGGGACATCAACAACGAAGGCACCGTCCTCCATCGGTATGCTGGCAATCAATTCACTGCCGACGGCGAATCGAATGTAACTCGTGTCGGCTAGCCCTCCGAATTCCCCTGAAACGGACCCATAGGCCACGAGGTGTGGGTCGTTGATGTCCACTCTGGCACCGGAGATGCAACCGTCCCCGATGTCGATGCGGATTCGCTGGGTTGAATCAGGATTGTCCAGCAGTTCCCCTGATTGCTTCTCGCTGTAGTCTCCGTCGATGTCGTCAGGCAGAGCCCATATCGTGTGATTGCCGGTCCCGTAGAGGTGTATCCGCCCCAATTGCTGTAGAGGGGGGACTTCAACATCGAATGTCCAAATCCCCGCCTCAGGGCCGTTTGGAGTCAGCCCGCAGGAAATTTGCGAGAGTCCGGAGATCTCTCCGTCGTATGGTCCGAAATCGACAACTGGCGAATCAACACCATTGAGAGTGTGAACGGCCTTGGTGGTCTCAAAGGAGTACCACGGCTGATGGTACTTCACCTGCAAACCGACTGCGTCCACTTGGACCTCGGAGTCATCACTCGTCCCCTGGGAGACGTAATCGACAGTGAATTGGGTATCCTCCAATGCGCCCCAGTCTATCTGGACTAGGTCCTCCAGTGGTAGAACGAGAGGGTTGGACATCCTAAGAATAGGGCCGAAGGTGTGCCCAAAGGTCACGACCAACTTGTCGGAGCCATGATTCTGCAGAACGATTCTCACAGTATCCTGAGATAGCGCATCCGGGATGGAGAAGTGCAGGACCATCGAGACGTTGGCGATCTGCCGTTTGTGCAGTCCGGAGAAGTCGTACCCGTTCATCGTGATGTTCGGGCCCTTCGACCATGTGTAGTAAGAATCGGGCTCCCCGAGGGTAGCATTAGACAAAGTTGGGCTGTAATTGGCCCAAGAAGTCACTTGTTCAAAGTTATCAGGTCGATCGTGGGTGAAGGAAAGCTCGCCGTCGGCGACCATCCCACCAGAGTACTCAGCCTGCTCATTGGAGAAACCGGCAGTGGCCGATATCTCCCATTGTTCGGAGTCTGAGAAGTCACCAGCTTCTATGAGTTCGAACCCTTCGGCACCGATGACGGTGTCTGCGGCGGAAAATGGCACCATAGGTGCCAAGGAGAAGACGAGGAGGAGGATAATCGTAACACCAGTGGGCCCCCTCATGTCCAGACAACGGTAGAGTTCAGGGCTTCAATCCGTTGGTCTTCAGTGCATCCGTGCAATCGTGCGTAACGGTTGATAAACGGCCTTCCCTCCACTGTCACACATACGGCTGTGATGGTGTAGCGGTTAGCACGGTGGGTTGTGGTCCCGCCGGCCCGGGTTCAAGTCCCGGTCACGGCCCCATTGAATCAACGGGCTGAGCCGTTGATATCATCTTCATCTATCTCGTGCCCCATCCTGTCGACCTTGGCTGCTAGGTACTCCCTATTCTCCTCTCCGACGCCGACCACTAGAGGCATCTTTTGGACCACGTTGACCCCATTCTCGCTGAGCTGTCTGATCTTGTCGGGATTGTTGGTCAAGAGGCAGACACCGTTTATTCCCACGGCACGCAGTATCTCCGATGCAATCCGGTAGTCCCGAGCATCCGCGGGATGCCCAAGCAGCAGGTTTGCGTCCATGGTATCAGCACCCCTATCCTGCAGGTTGTAGGCCTGTATCTTGGCATGCAGTCCGATTCCTCGCCCCTCTTGGCGCAAGTAGACGAGACAGCCCCATCCGACTTCGTGGATCTGCCTCATCGCAGCTTCGAGTTGAGCACCACAATCACACCTTAAGCTGCCAAAAGCATCTCCTGTGAGGCACTCCGAGTGGACTCTGACGAGGACCGGATCAGGACCAGCCATGTTCCCCAGAGTAAGTGCGACGTGATCGAATCCCGTACTATCCTCGTGGAAGACGCGTATCCGAAAGTTTCCGTAGTCGGTCGGCAGACGTGCATCCGCCGGGACCTCGCCCAGTTCGGTGACGCTCATATCGCTGGCCACGAAACTCATCGAGTAGCACACTCCCTTTGAACAATCTCTCACGCCCGTGCCGGGCTCCTGATGCGGAAGGTGTACTCGCCAGCGTGCTCGCTCACGCCCAGCAGATCAAGCCCCATCCTGTCGCATAGAGCGGGCATGTCGTGCAACGTCTCAGGGTCGTCGCATATCACTTCGAACATAGATTCCCCATCAGACGCCTCGACAGCCCTCCTAGTCTCGTGTATGGGCACAGGGCAGAAGAAACCGAGGAGATTCAGTGTGGTGGCCCCCTCATCGACCATATTTTTCCACCTTAGGGAGTCATGATAGAAGGCGCTAGCGAACGTCCATTGAAATCACGAGCCTTAATCACATCAATCACGTAGGCGACCTTGTCGACATGAATTTCGACTTTCGTTTCGTCCTCATCCTGTGAGATTTCCCCAATCACGATATCAGAGACTCGCGACTCCCGAGCGATCCAATCTGCTATGGCCCTCTTGGTCGAATCCGATTTACCTAGGGCGAGTCTGACGGTGACCATCCCGAATGGGTCAGAAACTTCCTCCCAGTCATCCCTCCTCCCGATGGGATCCCTGTCCATGCCTTCAGGCAGGCTAGGGGCATCGACGTAGGGGATTTTGAGATTCCATGTCGATGAAATCTTCTCGATGAGTTGACGGTCTTCACTGGTGACGAAACTCCAAGCCTCGCCTTTTCTACCCATCCTGCCTGTTCTGCCAATTCTGTGGACATACGACTCGGTGTCATCGGGCAGATCGTAGTTTACGACATGGGTGATGCCATCAACATCAAGGCCACGCGCTGCCACGTCGGTGGCGACCACGATACTCTCGCCACCGCCCTTGAACGAGTCGAGTATCCTCTCTCTCTTGCCCTGAGGCAGATCCCCGTGCAGCCCGATGGCTCGGATTCTGAACTTCCCCAGCCTCTCGGAGAGGATTTCCACCATACGCTTGGTGTTCGCGAAGACGAGCATCTGATCATCTCCTCCCATGTGCGCTATAATACGGCCGAGCGCCCAGAGTTTGTTGGCCCGTCCGACCCGAATAGCGTACTGGTCAATTTCCGGTATCTCGACTTCCATGTCTTCGCTCATCACATGGGTGGCATCGAGCATGAACTCCTCAGAGGCATCGAGAACCTCCTGAGGGAATGTGGCGCTGAAAAGCAGTGTCTGCTCTCGGTTCGGAGTCTTCTCGAAGATCCACAGGACATCCGGAAAGAATCCCATGTCTAGCATACGGTCCGCTTCGTCGAGGCAGAAGTGCCCAATGTCCTCGAGCTTGAGGTGCCCTCTTTTGGTCATGTCAATAACTCTCCCCGGGGTTCCGACAATGATGTCGGCACCTTTGTCGAGTTTCTTCGCCTGCTTCTCAAGGTCGGTGCCTCCGTAGACGGTTTGGATTGATAGCCCCTTGTCTCCTTGCAGACTGTCAATCTCCTTGGCGACCTGTACGGCGAGCTCCCTAGTTGGACAGAGGATAATGGCCTGAGGAGAGCCAGAGGGCGAGCAACTCTCAAGAATCGGAATTCCGAATGCGGCTGTTTTTCCCGAGCCGGTCCTCGCCTGCCCTACGACATTCATTCCTTGTCGAGCAGGTGGCAGTGCCTCCCGCTGAATCTCGGTCGGCTCGGTCCAGCCAAGCGCCTCGATGGCTGCGGCAATCGGAGCTTCTAGGTCCCAATTGCTGAAACCGGTCTTGGAAGCGTTCATGATATCGCCTCAGAAGGTTTCCGAATCGCGGATTTCCCTCTGCAGATCGCCCATCCAGTACTTGCGGCAGTTCTCCTTGGTGAGATACTGATCCTTGCTCGAAAAACTGTGGTTGTAGTGGCCCTTGTCAGCAGATGCGTACTGGTCCTTTCGCCTCTTGTGGAACTTTTGGAGTACGTGTTGGCGCATATATTGCCTGAACTTCAGTGACTTGCTGCGGTTCACCCCTTTCGGCGTGACACCATCCCAGAGACGCTCGAAACGCTCCAGTTTACCATCAAACTCATCGCTCATGCCGAATCCTCGCTGTGCGGCCGACCTAACTGCTGTTTATCATGTTCACCCTCTACGGAGGCATCACCGCTACGCGGTGCATCTATCTCCTCTGATGATGGCTCGACACTGTCAAGAGGAGCTAGGAATCGGTTTTTCTCTTCCTCTGAACCAACCATTTCGACATCCCTTGACAGCGAAGAAAGCCTCTTGCGCAAGTCCGCCCGAGTCTCTTGGCGCAGCAACTCGGCAGCAGCCTCTCTGAGTCTTTCTCCGCTTAGAACAATCGAAAGTTGGTCAATACAGGCTTTGCGCAGCGTGTAATCCCTGCTTCTGGCACCATCTATGATCATCTTCGTGACTCGGGGGTTTTGCATGTCTAGTTTCTTCAGTGCTCTGATTACTGACTTTCTAACTCCATTATCATCGTCCGTGATGGCAGCCTCGATGAAGATGGTGGCTATCACAGGTTCAGTTTTGGTAAGCGTAATTAGCGTGTTGGAAGCGTTCCTCCTGACTTGCGCGTCCTCGTCCTCCAACGACCAACCAATCAGGTCCCACCCTGTCGCACCCGCACCGGCGGCGATTGTACGTAGAATCTTCGAACCGCGTCGCCTCAGGTCAACATCCTCTTCTCGAATCAATTCGTCAAGATGTAGACAACCGGTCTCGGGCCATCTGTCAGCTGTCCGACGGAGCGTCTCAAAGGCATTAGCGCGATGGTCCATCCTAGCCTCACGCAACTCTCTGCGGAGGATGTTTTCGCAGCCCGAGGGGAAAACTGGAGCGACCCTGAGGAAGCACTCTCTAGCCGCAGCTCTGACCTCTTCTTCATCTTCAAGAAGACGATCGGAGAGGCAGTGCAAGAGACTCTCGTGCTTCTTCAGTGCGAAGACAGGCAGAATCTCCAGAGCGGCTATTCTAATCTCGATATTATCGTCATCGAGAGCATCGAGCAGAACTTTGTGTGCAGAGTCAATCTGGCTGTCTAGGACTCGGTGAAGTGCCTTGATCCCATCGCTCCTGCGAGCAAATCCTCCACCATCACTCCTAGAAAGCTCCAAACTTCCTTTCTCACCTCGGGCCAATGGCAGGATATCGTGTGCCGGAATCCTCTGCCATGTGCCGGCATCAGGGAGGAGCCCCCTGATGTCCACATCGCTATCCAGTCGCTGCTGTCTGATCGGCTTACCCGTGCGTGGGTCGCGTGCGACATAACCTCTAGACATCCTTCGCCTCGGCCCGCGCAAGTAGCCGCCTCTATTGAATTAAATGCAGAATTGTGCGTAATTCCACGGTGGTAACCATCAAACGGCGCCTTCATTCAGTTGCTCTTCCGGGAGGCCAGATGTCGGAAGCACACGAGCAGGAGATTGGACGCCTACTGCAGATTAGCATGGCCGGACTCTCTGGGGATTCAACGACACGTGAGGAACTCTCCCGAATCTGGTCGCTGGAACTACAGTGGTTCACACCGCAGGAGGCCGACCTAATTGCAGACAGGTTGTCCGAGAGGGGCTGGCTCGTTGAGTCCGAAGGCAGACTGTCCCTTCCACTCGGTCTTGAACTCCTGCCCCCCTCTCTAGGATGGCGTCCTCTGGCAAGGCGTATGGTGGATCCTCCCGAATTCAAGCTCCGCACCCCTCACGCGGAAACACCACCCATACCTCGAGAATCTACCGAGGAGGTAGTCGAGCCTCCAGCACCCAAGCAGCAGCCAATGCCGCGGATTTCGGACCCCGAACCTACCTCCATGCCTCCAGACAGGGCAGAAGGCAGCATACCCGGATTGATATCAATGATCGGTGAGAAGTCCGGTTTGGAGAACAAGGAAGTCATACGCCGGGCTCAGCGGAAGCGAAGAGCCCTCGGCCAAGTGACTCTGTGGATGGCACTCGCCTTGGTTGCTCGGGAACAAGGTCTAGACATGCACGTGGTGAACCTAGCGATAGAGGCTTGACTCAGTCATAACCGTTCCCCGAGCGCACTTCGGCGGCCAGCAATCCAGGAAGCACAAACAGAGCCATCATCAGTGAGAACAGAACTGAAATCGAACTAACTATGCCGAAGTCTTGAATGACCGGGATTGGGGACAGTTTCAGAACTAGGAACCCACAGATTGTGGTTCCAGCAGAAAGTAGCAGGGCAGTGCCCGTGGTGGCGTACATATCTCGCATGGCCTGCCAGGTTCCCATGCCAGAGAGGCGATTGGCCTCAAAACGCCTCCACACGTGAATCGAGTAGTCAATACCTAGGCCAATCGTCAGTGCAGTTATCATAATCGTCAGTACGTTCCAGTTCATCCCCAGCACGGCCATTGCCCCGACCACCCAGGCGCCAGCTAGGCCGACCGGAAGAATGACTACCAGCGACTGCCCCAGTCTACGCGTCAGGAGAACCAGCACCATCATTGAGACAAGTAGGCTAATCGCAGTCGATGTCACTTGGGATACCACCAGTTCCGAGAGTACGTTGTTCAGGACGATGACATCCCCAGTGACATGCACTTCTCCACCAACTAGCCCCTCTTCCTCCAATAGTTCAGCCTGCTTCACGAACACTTCCGCAACCTCTTGGGCCTCTTCACTGCTCCTTGCTAGAACATCCACCCTCATCTTGAGATACAACAGCGACTGACCGTCTTCGGTCATAGCAACGTGCATGTCGATCCTCTCAGCCCAACTGAGCCCCCTGAGTCCATCTCCGGTCGATTCGTTGGACATCAGGTCTGAGATAGCCCCCACTAAATCGCCCTCTACGAATCCATCAGCAACCCCAAGTTCGCCGTCGAATATCCCCAAGTGATATGAATCGCCGAACGACGCGTCGTTCTCGACAGCATCTCGCAGAATCGGATGGAGCCCGTCGTAAGACGGGCGCTGCGAATCTGTATTCGTCGGGTTGACCACTTCTGGGATGCCAGCGATTCTATCGTCGAAGAAACCGAGTCCCTTCAGCAGGTCTCTTTCGCCACTCAGGGCATCCTCCCCCGGCAGAGGCTCGATTAGTATGATGACCGACTTCCAAGCGGCCGCATCGTAGGAATCGTACATGTCGTTCCTGACTTCCATTATGTCCATGCCATCCTCCGAGAGGAAATCAGTCAATTCGAAACTGGTGTCCAACTCCCTGATAGCCACTATCACCGAACCCATGGTAATCAGCGCGACGACCAGCAAGACTCTCGCCGTATTCCTCCTCTGGAACTGCGTGGCCAAGTCTGCCGACCTGTCCATTTTCAGACCGCGGGACCGCATCTCGCCCGCCGTCTTCTCAACCACCACATGTACCGCTCCAACGAATACGGTGCTAGCCACGAAAGCTGAGACCACACCCAGTGCCAGAGTGAATCCAAAGGTCCGCAGCGGAGCGAGTTCGGAGCCGAATGGAGGAGGGAACGCGTTTGCGAGGAAGGCGAAGACGGTAGTGATTACAGCTAGGGAGAGTGCCAAGCGCAGCACTGAGACAGACTTAACCCATGCCAATGCGGCGCTCTCTGTCCGATTCTTTGCCTCTTCGTAGCCACGTTGTAGGTGAATGGAGTAGTCGATGCCTAATCCCAGAACCACGGGGGCCACAGCGACCTCGAGTATTGAGAATCGCATACCGACGAAGGTCACGATGCCGTAGGTCCAGACCAGAGCGGCGGATAGTCCCAGCAGAGGCGCTGCAACCATCATGAAGGAGCGAAACGCCATAGCTAGCAGCACGACTACGACCATGACGGCGATTAGCAGCAGCCAGACTAGGTTGTCTAGGGTCGACTCGTTGATGTCGTGGCTGATTAGATCATCCGAGATGACCCCATATTGCAGTGCCGAATTGTTACCGAGCGGGTGTTTTGCATTCAGGTCCAGAAGGCTCCGAATCTGAGACGCCCTGTTCTGTCGGACATCGTCGCTAATGTCACCGCTGATCTCGATTGCCCACATGGTGCTGGACGCACGAGGGGTGGGGTCGCCTTCTCCAGTGTCCAGCCACTCACACACCGGTTCGTAGTCGAAGTCGGCGTGGAGCATTGCTGATGCAGCGAACGAGGCCGAGGCAATGGCTTGGTCGTTACCAATAGCGTCGGTGCACTTATCCTCATCCGTGACGGCACCAAGAAAATCCTCCCAGTCGTTGAAGTCTGCTAGGTTGCGACCTTGCTCGTCCCTCTCCTCAAGAGCCCTCTCCAGCATATCGGCCGTATTCAGGTGCGATATGATGAAGTTGCCATTGGCAGCAGAAAATTCTTCGACTCTACTTAGGTCATAAGACAGTTGCTGGAGGGCTCCAAACTCCAACACGTTACAGAAAGTCTCATCGCATTCATTATCTCCTTCTGCAGAATCAATGTAAGGCTCGACGTGGATGTAAATCATGTGCGGTGATGAATCCATGACCTCGCTGATCCGCTCTTCGGCCGCATCAGCCTCCGTCTCGGGAGCGAATGAGCCGAGGTCGGTCGTGAATCCTTCGAAATCGTAAATCAATTGATTAGCCATGACTACCGTCAACAGAACACCCGCAACTACAATTGGCAGAGCCAATCTTTCGAAGGCCCCGGCAAGGGACTCTCTCGACGAGGCACCATCCATCATTGCCGCGGCCAAAACCACCCCATGTATAACTTAGGCTCCACTTGGACCCTAGGGGGTCCAACATAGTCAGGAAAGCCCTCAAAAGGGGCGGGCCGGTCGGGCGGCTGTCATATGTCAGTCAAGGTACTCAAGAATGAGGGTCGCGAACTACGCCTGAGAATCTCCGGGGAGAGTCACACCACCCTTCAGTTATTCCGCTCAAGGCTGAATGAGAGCAAGGATGTTGAGTACTCAAACTACTTCCAGAATCACCCCGACCTAGACGAGCCCGAACTCTACATCAGGGCCTCTAAAGGCAAGAGTGCCGAGAAAGTTTTCAAGAGCCTCTGCTCGGACATCTCCAAGGAACTGTCCAAACTCAAACTATGAAGGCGGTGTCGGCGTGGCTGAGCCCTCTATAGAGGAGCATTTGGGTCTGATTGGTTGGGCCGCCGAGGGCAAGGGTACCGGGGGGATTCTCAAGGCGCGGGTCGAAGACTTTCGAGTTGAGGAGATGGCGAAGATTCCAGCCCTCGATCCAAAGGGTCGATTCACAGTCGTTCGAGCCTCTTTGACCAACTGGGAGACCAATCGCTTCCTCAAGCGCATGGCCGACGCATGCAGAATCTCTCGGAAGCGAGTCTTTTCTTCCGGAATGAAGGATAAACGGGCTGTGACAACTCAAACTCTAGTGGTTGATGCCCCTCAAAGCAAGGTCGAGCAGATAGCAATCAAAGACTCAGTAATAGAGGTAATTGGACGGACTCATCAGAAGATTGGGATGGGTGACCACGACGGGAACCGATTCACAATCACCTTGCGCGGCTGCTGCGACTCCGACGGCAAACCCATCGACGGTAAGGAGGCTATGAGGAGAGTGAACGAAATCAGGTCGAGAATGTCCCAGAGAATGGGTACCGACGCATTCCCCAACTGGATAGGGCCTCAGAGGTTCGGGGCGACTAGGCCAGTGACCCCCGAGGTTGGAAGGGCCGTGGTCGAGGACGACTACGAGAGGGCGTGTGACCTCTATCTCGGGATGGAGGGACAGAATTCGAGCGAGGACGTCGCCGCCTTCAGAGAGAAGTGGAGAGAGACTAGAGACTCACAAGTATGCTTGGAGATCATACCTCGCCATCTGGGCTACGAAAGGGGAATCCTTGAGAGTCTGCTGAAGAACCCTGAAGACTGGCTCCAAGCCTACAGGAGCCTGCCGCACTCACTGCAGTTGCTAACAATTCACTCCCTGCAGTCTCTCACGTTCAACCATGCTCTCGCAGCTCGGCTCGCTGCGGACATCTCACTCATCGAACCAATCATCGGTGATTTGGTGGCCCCCGTCCAGGGCAACGGCAGGATCGATGTCTCCAAGATGGCGTATGTCAGCGAGTCAAATCTAGAGAGATGCAAGAGAAATTGCCAGTTGGGCAGGCTCTCCGTTACTGGACCTCTGCCTGGTGACAGTGCATCCTTCGCCGAGGGCCTTCCGGGTGAATTGGAGCAGCAGGCCATCGAGGACACAGGTTTGTCCAACATCAATTGGAAGGTGCCCAGGATTCCGAGGCTGACCTCCTCGGGGACCCGCAGGCCGCTGTCGGTTCCATTCCAGTCATTCTCGGTCGAGGAGGCCCCATATATCTCGGATTCCTCTCTCTCTGAGAGGTGGGAGCAGGGCCCTTTGGAGGGAGATATGTGGCATCCTGAAGGGGCCAGCCTCAAACTCAAATTTACTCTGCCGCCCGGTACCTATGCAACGGTACTGATGCGCGAGTTGATGCGCTCTCCGTTGGACCACTACTAGTGGTTCAGAGGCGTCCCATCTCAAGGGCCTCTATCTGCCCCACTAGGGGGTCGACCCCACGGACCCTGTCTTCGAATCCATCCACAATCCCCTCACCTTCGCTTAGAACGACTTGGACCTCAATGAACATCATCCCGAAGGCCAGTGGCTTGACCTCAACCGCTTGGACCTCATCGAAACTGTCTATCTGGACGGCAATCCCATCGTAATCCGGGCTACCCTCTTCGGGCTGGTCAATAGTGACCTTGTACTTCACAACAACATGCCCCATCCTAATCACTCTCTCAAGGGCCTTGGAAGCCACATTCAGTGCAGATGTACATGACTGACTGAACTCTGCACTTCTCGCTTCGACCTATCGAATTACCGCATTCTGGGCATGGGAAGGCGGTACTCTTCTTGCTAATCAGCGGGAGTCCTGACGACGTGCAGATAACTGCTCTTCCTGACATTGCTCTTCCTCAGTGAGGCGGCCGAACCACACCCCCCTTTTAGCGTTGACCGAGGTAGAGAGGTGAGACATCTGAGCAGTAGGGCGATTTCAAGCCCTGAGTATGTTTCAAAGCCGGTACCCTTACGCAGGTTAAGTGAAAGCATGAGCGAGGGCGAGATCTCATTGACAGGCGAAAAGGTGGACCTAGACAAATTAGTGAAAGACGAGGGCGGGATATGGAGCCTGAGGCAAATCGAGAAGATCCGTGGCTGGAATAACATCGAGTACGGCGCAGGCTTGTCAGGCAAGAATACACCATCTACTGGGCTTTCTATGAACAGGGCCTACATCCCTCCCGGCGGAGTTGCCAAGGCTCACATCCACGTTGATTTCGATGTGATGATTTTTCTCTTGAAGGGGAGCGTGAGGCACGAGTACGGACCCGGCTGCAGGAAGTCCGTGATTCACAGTGCGGGTGACATGTTCTACATCGAGCCAGGACTACCTCACGAGGTATTCAATACCTCGGACACCGACTGGGTCCATGCTGTCGTATCTCGCTCGGACCCTTCAGAATGGCAAAACATCGAGCCTTACGACAGGGATTCAGAGTGATCAGTCTTCCTCACGTTTTCGCAGTCGTTTGAAACCGACTTTGAATTCGACCTCGTCCGCCTCTTTCTCGACTACGATGCCCAAATCGGAGAGATGCAGTTGGACCTGCTCCAAGGCGCTCTTACCCTGAGCCCGAGCGCGTGGTTGGGGGAGTCTGTTCTGGCAGATCAGGTAAGTCTCTGAGGAAGCGCTCCTGCTTGCAGTTGGCGAGTACCTTTGTACGTTGGAGAACCGATCTTTAGCGGCATCAATCAGTCCTTCAATCCCCGTTCCTTGGAAGATCTTCGTGACGAAACTTCCTCCGGACGGGATGAACTCCATGGAAGCATCCAGCACTAGGGTGGAGAGTTCTAGGGAGATGGTCTGGTCGGTATCGTAGCGTCCTGTCAGATTGGGGGAAATATCACTGACGACCACGTTAAATTCACGCTCACCTAGGGCATCCCTGATCTGTCCAATGGTCCTCTCCTCGGTGACATCCCCGATGATGATTAGAGCACCTTCGACAGGTGAGGTCGCGAGCAAGTCGACACCGATGACTAATCCCTTTTCCCCTACTTCCTCGACCGCTACTTGAGTCCAACCGCCTGGATGGCAGCCCACATCCAGCACCACATCTGCATTGCGGAGGATGCCGAAGCGCTCCTGAATCTGCTTGAGTTTGTACGCGGAGCGGGTTCGATATCCTTTGGAACGGGCTATTCGACGCCATGCGTCGCGCCTGTTGTCCTGATACCACCGCTTACTCATGCGATGAGCCCCGGGTCATTGGGTTATGAAAGGGGAACGCCGGAACGGCCATCGAGTTGATGCCTTCGACGCTTGTGCTCAGAGGCCGATTTCGTCAATGAGCGCTCGCGCAGTGTGCCTTATTGCTGCCTCGGATTGCATATTGGGGACGAAGCCCGTAGAGAGCAGGTACTGTACCTCAAGAGAGGTCTTCGGGACATCTCCAGCCCAGCCTCGCTTACCACCGGTGTACTCAATCGAGACTCGATCGAGACCACTCTCTTCGACCACTATCTCGGCGATGCGGCGGACAGAGCAGGTATCGCCGGTTCCTAGGTTATACAGGTTCACATCTTCATCGACGCCGTTGACGAGGTGGAGCATGGCGCTGACGCAGTCTTCAGCAGACATGTACGACTTCTCCTGAAGGCCATCACCGAGAACCTCGAGACGCGTTGGATCTGCCCTGAGTTTGTGGACGAAGTCGTAGATTACGCCATGTGTTCCTCTCGGGCCCACGATGTTCGCGAATCTGTGAATCCAGGCCTTAGCACCGAAGGTTCCGCACCATGCGGTGATGAGGGCCTCGGAGGCCAGCTTTGACGCGCCGTAGAGCGAAATTGGCTTAATCGGGCCGTAGGTCTCAGGTGTGGGCATCTGAACAGCCTCCCCGTAAACGGCTGAGGACGACGAGAACGAAATCCTACTTACACCGGCGAGACGCATTGATTCAAGCACGTTGTAGGTGGCGATGGTGCCTTGTCTGAGATCCGTGTCCGTGACTTCGGTGCCGAGCCTGATATCGGGGTTGGCAGCCATGTGGTGGACGGTCTCAACCCCGTTCATGGCTGACTTCACCGATTCGAGGTCCAAGAGGTCGGCCCTGATGACTTCGACCATCTCCGTGTCCGAATGATGGGAGAGGAACTCTTCTCGCCCGCTGCTGAAGTTGTCGAGCACCCGCACGCGCTTGCCCTGGTCTACTAGGGAATCCACTAGGTGAGAGCCGATGAACCCGGCACCTCCTGTTACCAGTTCCATGGCCGCGCGACCCTAGGGTCCCCCTTGAGTCCATCGGGTCGTGTTGCGCGTGGTTTTCCTAAGTCCAGTTGCTGCTTTCTCTGCGACCACGCAGTAGGTAAGCGGTGACTAAGAAACCAATCAGCGATAGGTGTGCAACCGTGCAGAAGGGGCAGATGTGAGGTGCTCCGTCGACTTGGGTGAGCTCGACGAAAACGAGGAATGCAACGAAGGGCAGGCCGGCTAGGCCTGCGTACCAAGAGAGGTTGGTGAACATCTCTGACCACTTCGCGTGCATGTCCATGCGGAGGGACAGGAAGAGGAAGAGCAGCAGGCTGAACGATATTAGCCCCGTGATTCCCCAAGGGATCCCGAAGAGGTTGTTCCAGTTCGGATCACCGATTACAGATCCGCATTGGACTAGGCCCTCCGAGGCGCACATAGACGATGCCCCGGAGGCGAGTAGTGAGTTGTGAATGGCATAGGTCCAGCCTGAAGATATCAGCCCGACCCCGATGAATGCGAGGCCGGCATCGAGCATCATTTGGGTGCCTTGCTCGCCATTCCTAGATCTAGCGATAGATGCCATCACCGATCCAACTCCAAGTCCGGCGATGAATATCATCAGAGGTGGGTCTAGAACTGCCATCAGGAACCACCGACCAGTCTCTGGAGCGCCCCGCCCATCTCTTCGCCAGTGGGATGGTTTTCGGGCTGATTGTGATTCCAAGCTACGATGCCGTCAGGCTGTAGCAGAGCCGAGAACGGAGTACCGGGAATCTCCCAGTCCCCATCAGTCCTCCCAGCGAGGTCATCGACGTAAAGCCACGAGTGTGGGGAGCCAGGCCTGTCGGCACAGTTCACCGAGCCGCCCTTACAACCATCGTGGGATGTCTTGTCCCTGAAGGCCTCGATCTCGGCAGTGCTGCTTTCATGCCCCCCTATGCTCAATTCCAAAACTACTGTGACGAATGTAACATCTTGGCCCCACTGTGAGTGCAACTCACTCATCTCCCCCCCTTCGGTCCAACAGTACGGGCAGTCCGTGTCGATGTACTGTATCAAAATCCAATTGCCGTCACCACCCTCTTCCCAACTCTTGTTGAACAACTCTGAAAGGCGAAAGTCGTTCCAACTTACTCCATTGTAAGCTTGAGCTGTGAAATCCGGCGCGAGCTCGCCCTCAGACGGCCCGACCTTGACCGGAGGGGCCAGAAATATGACGCTGAAGAAAACAATACTCGTCACCCCGAATGTGATTAGAGCAGCCATCAGACGGACATCCTCGTCCTTGCCCTGGGGGGCTGTCACCCTGCTCCTTCTAGCCATGTTACAACGAGGGCGAGGCCCTCATTCACTTTCAGGAGTTCGCTGTTCTGGATTCACTGAGCAGGCTGTCTCGAGCGTGAGTTAGTTCAGGAATCCTGTAACTGCCCTTAACACGCCTTCGACGTGGAGCCTATGCGAACGCTTCATTTGGCTCCCGTGGAGGCCCAACTCCGTGCCCGACGCCGAACCGGTTGACAAGTACTCCATCACAGATGGAGAAGACCGTGATGACGAGGCGGCTTTCTGGGCTGGCTTCTTCAAGAGACTCAAGCCTCTGAAGGAGACCTCAGATAGAGTTCGAGAGAGATTCGCAAGCAGTTTCGTAGGCGAAGGCCTCGATACTATCGCACAACTCGTCGATGACTCCAGCGACGCGGTCCAAGGGGCCACTAGGAGAACCATCGAGTTGACCTACTCTTCAATTCTCAGAAGCCCGGCCAGCATAGTCATCCTACTATTGCTGCTGACCGCGGTGATTGGCAGAGACGCTATGGATTTTGAGCATCAGATCAACGGCGATGTTGAGATTTACCTGCCGGACGGTGCAGATTCGACGGTGCTGCTGAAGGAGGTGCGTGAACAATGGGCAACTGACATTTTCATCCTCTATGTCCAGACTGACAACGCGATAGCAGACCAGAGTTTTCGCGGCATCGAAAACATCACTCACGTGGATATCCTGAAACAGATCTCTTGGATTGAAGGCGATGACCAGAACCGCGGCATAGGTGGTTACCAGTCCGGCCTCGACTACAACAAGGAAGACAGGGGCGACATAGACGGCGTCGTCTGGATACTTTCTCCAGCCCAGATCATCAAGGAGGCGAACTCCTCGAGTTACAGGTTCAACTGCGCTGTCGAGAAGCATGGTCTCCCGACAGGCTCCAACGAGGATTGCATGCTAGCCTCACTCAACCCGTATGAGGGCTACTCCATACCAGAGGGCTCAGGTGCCCAAGAGCGGGTTGACCGCTTCGTCGAGGATGCCGAGCCCCTGCTCTCGAACTTCGTCAGGGACACCAATGCAGACGGGATATGGGACACTGGTGTGGTCGTAATGGGCCTCAGGTTCGACATGTCGGATACCGCCATCACCCCGCGTTCGGACCCCAAGGGAACTACGGAGGAGAACCCAGACGGTGTCCTCAGGGATCACAAGGCGTTCATCATCCACGCCGAGATGCTAATCTATGAAGAGTCGGACCCCTCGAATTGCCAACTCTGCCATAGGGTCTACAACACCCCGATGTCGACCATGGACGAGTTCACCTCGATCGAGGATCGCAAGGCCATCACCATCACTGGGCTGACTCCCGTGCTGCACGACGTCTCCGATGCCATCTACCTTGAACTGGTGGATCGGATGCTCCCAATCAGTCTCGTACTGGTCGCTCTAGCTATGCTGATACTGCACCGCAACCCGAGAGTCATCATCATCTGCGGCGCACCCATCCTGATGAGCCTCGCCATAACCTTCGGCACCACCGTGTGGGCCGACATCATGCTCACTCCGATGATCATCTCAGTTGGCCCCATATTGGTTGGTTTGGGGGTTGACTACGCTCTGCATCTGACGAATCGAATCGAGGAGAACAGGATCGAGCTGATAGAGGAGCGCTTGGAGATGTCGTGGGCCGCCCAGAGGGACGGCTTCCAGACAGAGGACGTGGACCCGTGGGACCCCCACATCAGCCTCATGGCGACGGTGCGAGCAGTACTCACTACTGGCCACGCGATCTTCCTGTCCGCACTAACCACCATCATCGGTTTCAGCGTACTCAGGTGGCCGAGCCTAGTCCCTATCGAGCCTATGCGGACCGTCGGCACAACCTTGTTGCTCGGCATCTCGACTACATTCGTCCTCTCGATGCTGATGGTACCGGCACTGATTCAACTACTTCGGTACAGGAGGGGACAGTTCAAGGCGTTTGACAGGTTATGGGAGAAGGTCGGCGAAATTCCAATCAAGGCCACGTTGTTGGTAATCTTGGTAGCCACCGGATTCACGGTAGCGGGGGCCAGCATCCTCAGCGAGGAATTGGGGCAGGGAATAACCGGTTCCTCAGACGAGGTCCCCCCTGGGCTGGAGTCATATGAGACCCTTAGGGAGTACAGTTACGTCTTCGAGGGTGGACAGACGAACATGTTCATTGTCGATGCAACGAACAGGGGCTCCCAGAACAACACAGCACCCATACGAGATTTGCCTATTCTCGACGCGATAGAATACATACAGGTGCAGAAGATAGACCTGGTTGCCAACACCACGACAGTCAGTCTGGTCACTGTTCTGAAATCGATTCACGTCGACGTCGTCATCGGCGGGCTGGAGATCTACGACCAGAGCCTGTGGGAGATTCTGCACGACGAATGCTGGGACGAGTCTTCTAACCCCTTGAGGCCAGACTGCTGGGCGTACTCCGTATCGAGCCGCGAGGATATGGTGAACATCGCCTTCGACACGCTCTCGCCGGAGGTGAGATCGATGCTGATGAACGCCGATCAGGGAACTGGCGAGACCAAGACTCTGGTCTATGTCAACCAGCCTTACATCAATCTCGCAGACGCCAGTGTCCTGCGCAACGCCATCGACGGCTACCTGACCGGCGCGGCAGGCTGCGGGGGCTCCGCTTGGACCTGCCAGGCACTCGGGATATCACAGGTTTTCAACTCGCTTCTGACCGGTGGGCTACCGGTATCGATAGACATCAACGACGGGATACATGAGGCCCAGTCCGAGACCACCATTGCGACGATGCTGATACTACTGATCACCATGGCCTTCCTGTTCCGCTCGCCCCGACTTGCATTTTTCACCATGATCGCGGTTGGGGTAGTGGTAATTTGGCAGCCACTGCTGATGCGCGGCGGTGGTGTCAACGTGAACGTGTTCACGGCGATGATAGGCACCATCGTCTTCGGGATAGGCGTGGACGACTCGATTCACATCGTGGACCGCATCAAGGACGAAGGCGAGACCCCTGCTGGCATAGTCAAGTCAGTGGCCAAGACTGGACAGACCATTTTCGAGACGACCACGACGACCTGCGCTGGGTTGGCAGCAGGTATGTTCGTCGCTATTCCCGGTCTACAGAACTTCTTCGTACTGATGATGCTGCTACTGATACTGGCTCTGCTCACCAGCTCCATACTGCTGCCGGCCCTAGTGGTAGCGTACCATGAGTTAGGCCACCGAATAACGGGGGCAGGACCCTGGCTCGATTACGAGGACAGCGGAGCCCTTTCCGAGCAAGTGGTACTGGATGCGGTGCTTGAGTGACAGCGAACGCTGTCACTACTGAGACAAGGCGAGGGTGCAGGGAGTAAGCCCCTTTCTGTTCACCTTTCGGCTGGTCGCATTCAACTATGCATCCTACCCGGTCCTGTCGATGCCTTGCGGACCTGCTTGGACTTGCTCCGGCGGGGGTGCTCGTTCCAGCCGCGATCAGGAAATCTCCCCCTCTCGGGTTCATAGTGCGCCTGGCGCGGTTCGTTTCTGTTGCAGAGCCGGCCCTCCCGGACCCCCGACTTGCGTCGGACCACCTGCATCGTGGAGAGGGGACTTTCCTCAGTGTCGTACACTGTCAGCGACCCTCCTGCTCCCTCACTCAGTGGGCGCTGGACCCTCGCATGAACCCCTCGGTCACCGAAATCACTCGGCTCAGGTCAATTCTCACGCGGAAACCATGATGCGCGTCACACCTCCAGCGGACTCCGTGGACGAGGTCGAGGCGCTCAAGCGCGAGGCCGGTATCGCTGCCTGCTCATTCGTTCGCAGTGGGATGAAACTTGGTCTGGGAACAGGTTCCACAGTACTCTACACGGTATTGGAGATAGGGCGCCGAATTGCCGAGGAGGGGTTGGATGTTGTGGGTGTTCCGACCAGCGAGGCCACCAAGGCACTGTCAGAGCGTCTGGCAATCCCCCTCCTGACTTTGGAAGAGGCAGGCGAACTCGACCTGACCATAGACGGGGCTGATGAGTTCGACCCGAACTTCAACCTAATCAAGGGCGGCGGCGGGGCGCTGACCCGTGAGAAGAGGGTCGCCGAGGCATCGAAGGCGATGCTCGTCGTGGCCGACGACAGGAAGCAGGTCGACGTCCTAGGTTCGTTCGACCTGCCAATGGAAGTTATTGCCTCCGACTGGGAGGCTGTCAGGGAAAGCATGCTGAAAATCTGCCCGGGTAAAGTTCTCCTCAGAGGGGGTGACACTCCTTACATCACCGACAACGGCGGTTACATCCTAGACTGCGAATTCGGACCGACGATATCCGACCCATGGGCTCTAGAGTCGCAGATACTATCTGTCTCCGGACTTGTCGAGGTCGGGTTGTTCGTGGACATCTGTGATGCTGTCATAATGGCCACCTCAACCGGGGTCTCAACCCTGACGAAGGAGTACGGCAGACTCAGTTGACTCCATGACTCCGTCGCGGTTATAGAGTGGCACCAATTCGGCATACTGGGTCTGTAGCTTAGTCAGGTAGAGCGACGGGCTCTTAACCCGTCGGCCGCGGGTTCAAATCCCGTCAGACCCGCCTCATCCGACCCTCCTTGAATCGAGGTTTCTTAACCCATAAGCGAACGAGCAGCCCATAGGAAGGGAGCGCATGAGCAAGCAGCATTGGATCGGCGATGTACGTGCAGGCTCCCACGACGGTGCTGAAGTCGAGTTGAAGGGATGGGTCCACAGGACCCGTGGCTCCAACAAGATCTGGTTCATGGTACTTCGTGACTCCACAGGTTTAGTTCAGTGCGTGATCAAGCGCGATAGAGTCGGAGACGATACCTTCGAGGAGCTCAGCACGACCCTGATCGAGTCCAGTGTCATCGTGCGCGGGGTGGTCGAGTCTACCGACCGTGAGCACGGTCACGAGGTGCAAGTCTCATCGGGTGAGGTGGTTGGAGGGGTCAATCCAGAGCGACCATTCCCGATAACAGAGTCAGCTATGGCAGAAGCAGATGGCGGTGAGACAGAATTCCTCCTTGACAACCGCCACCTGTACCTGCGAACCGGACGGATGACGACGATGCTGAAACTCCGCTCGACACTGTTCGGAGCCATCCACTCCTACTTCCGCGATCGTGACTTCACCGAGTACCACGCACCGAACTTCGTAGCCGGTGCAGTGGAAGGGGGGAGCACATTGTTTGAGGTGCCCTACTTCGGTCGCAAGGCCTACCTCACACAGTCTTGGCAACTGTACGCAGAGGCGGCCGCTCCGGCTCTGGAGAGGTTGTACACGATAGCGCCGTCTTTCAGAGCTGAGAAAAGCAGGACCCGCAGACACCTGACCGAGTACTGGCATGCCGAGATGGAGGTCGCCTGGGCATCCAATGCGGATATCATGGAGTATGGCGAGGGAGTCGTCAGGCACATCGCCAAGACTCTCCTCGATGAGAGTTCGGACGAGTTGTCAGAATTGGGCCGTGATCTTGAGCTTATTGCCAGTTATGCTGACAGCGCATACCCTAGAATGAGGTATGACGAGGCTATCGAGACCCTGCAGAGCAAGGGTGTGGCTGTGGAGTGGGGACAGGATCTCGACTACTCAAAGGAGAAGGTACTCACCGCTGACTTCGACGTGCCGCACTTCATCACCCACTATCCACGCATCGCCAAGCCGTTCTACCACCGTCCCGACCCGGACGAGCCGAAGTACGTGCTATGCCACGACCTACTCGCTCCCGAGGGCTATGGCGAGATCGTCGGAGGCGGTGAGCGCACTTGGTCCGAGAAGGAGATACTTGAGCGAATCGATGAGGAGGGTACTCCTCGCGAGCCGTACGAGTTCTACATCGACATCCGCCGTTACGGAGGAGTTCCCCACGGCGGCTTCGGACTCGGAGTCGACCGTGTATGCGCATGGTTGTCCGGTGCCGACCACATCCGCGAAGTCATCCCCTTCCCGAGAGACAGTAGAAGGGTCACGCCGTAGGCGTGTTCAAAAGGTATCTTTGTATCCAAAACCTCTAATATCAGGCGATTGAGCACGCAGTGTGCCGAAGAAGTCACTCAATCCTCGTCCTCGATGCGATTACTGCCAGCGCATCATGTACCGAATCGAGTCACGTCTGCCTGCTCCTGGCGAGGAGTCCAAGTCCATGGCATCTGCCACACGCAGGAGCGTAGGATGGATATGCGCCAATGGTTGCACTGTCAAATCTGATCTACCCCATACAGAGACAGGGGGAAGCACGCCCATGAGTGGGGACTGGCGCGAACTTGACATCGCTAATCCCACCGAGGAGCACGCGATGCTCCGGGAGATGCTCCGCGACTTCGTCCTCAAAGAGGTCGAGCCACAGGCACTGGAACACGATCGTGACGAGAGGTTCAACGCCGAGTTATTCCAAAGTCTCGGTGATCAAGGGTTGCTGGGAATCTCCGTTCCGGATGAGTATGGCGGCGGGGGCATGGATGCCACTGCAGTGGCTATCATCAACGAGGAACTATCTTACTCAGACCCTGGCTTCTGCCTTGCCTACCTAGCCCACGACCAGTTGATGGCCAACAACCTAGCTCAGAACGGTAGCGAGGAGCAGAAGCGCAGAATCCTACCCAAGTTGTGCAGCGGCGAGTGGATTGGTTGCATGGCGATGAGTGAACCGGGTTATGGAACTGACGTGCTTGGCATGCAAACCAGTGCGCTACAGCGCGATGACGGGAGCTGGGTAATCAACGGGCGCAAGATGTGGATAACCAACGGCTCAATAGACGATGACGGCACGCCTGCCGACGCAGTCTGGCTGTACGCGCGTACCGGCACCGACAAGAAGGGCCGTGCTGAAATCACCACTTTCATCGTCGAGAACGGCATGCCCGGCTATACGGTAGGTCAGAAGATCTACGATAAACTCGGCATGAGGGCCAGCAACACAGCCGAGTTGGTGTTCGACGACTGCATCGTGCCAGCCGGGAACATCGTCGGCGAGCCCGGCGAGTCAATGATTCACATGATGAGAAACCTCGAGCTTGAAAGGCTCGGCCTTGCAGCGATGGGGCTGGGCATATCGAGACGCTGCCTCACTGCGATGAATCGTTATGCAAGTGAGCGCGAAGCCTTTGGGAAGCAGATACGAGAGTTTGGGCAGATACAGAGGCACATCGGCGAATCATGGGCGGAGTACAGGGCCATGCGGACTTACGTCTACGACACCGCCCGGCAAATCAATCTCTCAGAGGCGGGAAACCGTCTGGACTCTGACGGTGTCAAATTGTACGGCACTACCGCGGCCAAGAACATCGCAGACAGAGCCATCCAGGTGATGGGGGGCTACGGCTACGTCGGCGAGTACGTGGTTGAGAGGCTGTGGCGCGACGCTAAGCTGCTGGAGATAGGCGGCGGGACGCTTGAGGGTCATCAGAAGAACATCGCCCGAGACCTCGCCGATGACTCCGATGCCATCGAACGCTAGTGGTAGTCCCGGGAGGATTCGAACCTCCGTCACCGGGACCAAAACCCGGTATGATGGGCCACTACACCACGGGACTCCGAGCCATTCCTGACGGGTCCTCGCTTTTGATTTGACGGGACATCCAGCCGGCAGTATGAAGAGTTCTCGGAGTACCCTTGGAACATGCGTCAGCGTACTGCATCTGCCATGGTTCTGCTGATGCTGCTCTCATCTCTGTCGGCTGGGCTGGCATCTGCTGGCATCTCCATCAGCCATAATCCCAGCATCATAGATGCTGATGCTCAACAGCCAACTGAGACGACCGAGGACATCACCAGCGGTTCACCGTGGGTAGATTCGAGTCTCTGGAAACGCATCGATGAAGGCGCTGCGGAGGTCCGAATCACGGTCATCACACGTTCACTGCAGACACTGAACGAGTGGCAGCATGCCAATGGTGCATTCGAGGAGCAGAAGCCGGCAATGAACGGCGAGACTCTAGTGGCCGATGATCCCGTTGACGGTCAGGTTGACCACAGGACATTCTGGATGAGGGCTGAGCTCTTCCACAAGCTCCCCGCGGTGCAGGGGGTAATCGCGATAATCGACGCTGAGAGGGCTCCCGAGCCGTACGATACCATGCCCTTCGAGAGTCCCCCGGAATACGAACCAGAATCTGTCCGTAGCGGTGAGATACACGGCGCTAACGACGCTTGGGAGCGTGGCTACACAGGTGAGGGGATGGTGGTCGCTATCGCCGACACCGGAGTCGACTTCGCCCATCCTGACCTCAACGGAACTCAGGCCAGAGTCACCGATTCGAAGTCACCATACGAAGGCTGGCCGTTGATGTTCGACCACAACAGCATGTACTACTGGTTGGTGTACGGCGACGCTTACCCCGCCCGGAACACATGGTACGCCGACACATCACTCATCGACTACGACAACGACAGCGACGGCGTACTGGATTCCTCCGGATACAACATCACCGGGGTCAACGCCTCGCTCTCCGGCGAATACCACCTCGGCGAACACCCTGATTCAGGCCTGAGGAACAAGGTCGGTGGAGATGTACCTCTATTAGTCGTCGACGACCGTGTTTCGGGTCTCTATGAGACTGTATATCCGGATATCAACCGCGATGGCGCGTTCCAGAATGACGAGCCCATGAGGCCCGGTGAGGAGACAGCGGGGCTGGATACCAACGGGGACGGGTTATGGGATATCTCCGGAGGCCTCGTGTACTGGATCTCAGACGGGAACAACGGCGCACCTTACACAGACACATACTCGGCCCGCCACGGCTACGCCAACCGAATACCCGGTGCTGGTAACCTCACCCTGTTCATGCTCGAGTCCGGCAGCCACGGGACTCTGTGCGCCAGCGCAGTCTCCGCTCAGGGGGTGATCAGCGACGGCAAGGTCCTAGGAATGGCCCCCAACGCCACAATCTCGTCGATTGGCAACCACTACTCTGGCGGGCACGCCCTCGACGGCTGGCGATTCATCGCCGAGGGCTATGACGGCGTAACTCAGACTGTTGGAGACCAACCTCACATCGGCTCTTTCTCGTTCGGCTACTCCTCTGTCGATGAAGCCGGGGCCGACGGCTACTCCCTCTATCTCGACTGGCTGACGAGGGTGTACAACCAGAACACATCCTACTCTGTCGCCATCGGCAACGGAGGCCATGGCTTCGGCACCGCCAAAGTGCCGGGCGCAGCTCACGGGATATTCTCCGTGGGCGCCTTCAGCAGCCGCACCAGCGACTCATGGGGCCAGAACGCCCCTTGGTCCAACCGTGGCCCCAACGTAGTCGGCAGAATGGACCCGGACATCGTTTCCGTCGGATGGTCCGCGACCGGGGACATCCCTCTCAACTACCGCTCAGACGCCAACTCGGCATGGAGCTCGTGGGGCGGCACCAGCCTGGCCACGCCAATAGCAGCCGGACTGATGGCACTGGTCGCTCAGGCGTGGCAGGCCAACCTCGGCGACCATCCCGGCTCGCAGGAGTTCAGGGACTTCGTGCTCTCTACCTCTGACGATAGGGGCTACGAGCCATTCGTGCAGGGCGGTGGCTGGTTCAACGCGTCGAGGGCCACAGCCACTCTGGACGGGGTGAACGGGACATGGTGGGCGAGTCCTGCTCAGTGGAACAGCGGCACCTTCCAAGGCCAGCACAGGGATGCCAACATCAACGTCATGAACCCAGGTGAGTCGCAGGTCGTCGACCTCGAGTTCACCAACTATGGCCAGACTGACGTGCTCCTCAGGTACACTCCCACGACCTTCGCCCCCCTTGAGCACACGGTGCAGGTTTGGCACAGCCTCGGCAACGGTACCGAAGACGGGGCGAACGACACATGGGACGGTCACCAGGGGGATCGGCCGGACTTGCTGATACCACTGCACATCTCCGACGACCCGACCTTCAGGCTCCCATCGGAAACGGTTCAACTGCGTGCGCGCGCGACCATAGAGTACTCTGCATTCGATGCCAATCAGGACCGCAGTTCCGAGGAACGAGTCTTCCTGCAGGTATACCGTTGGACCGACGATGATGGAGATGGGGTGTACGTCGAGGACTTCGACAACGACTCCATGGTCGACTCCGACGACTGGACTGAAGGGAGCGAACTAGACGAAGTCACCTACTGGTGGGACAACGGGCCAAATGCCGAGGTCAGAGTAGGTCTGCCCTTCGAGGATGCTAGGGACGGAATCTTCCTCGGAGTCTGGAACTACAACGGCCATCTCTCGGACGACCCGGTCAGGATTGAGATCGATTGGACTGCCTTTGGCAGCGCCGACGATGATTGGATCTCTATGCCCATCTCCTTGGCCGTCACCGCGAACGACTCTAGCTCGACTCAGATGACCGTCTCAGTGCCTCAGGACGCTAGGTCCGGCTTGCATCAGCACGGTGTGCTAGTAGAGACTTTCGAACTCGAGGCTGGAGGGGGGAACACGACATCGCCCATATCTCACAGGAACTGGACCCTGCCAGTGGTGACCAACGTGCCATGGGTAGGGCCGTTCACACTGGACGCAGGCCCATTGGACGGAAACGTGTCGAATCAGACTCTATACACCGAGGAGTGGATCAGCGGTGCCACCAGATGGGACTGGCGGGCTGAGAGCGGCGACTGGCGTTTCCTGTCCGTCGATTGGCCCGAGGAATGGGACACCGGGGGAACGGCTATCCTCGATGTCGACTGGGAAGACAACCCCTACACCGACATCGACATCATGTGGCTGTCCGAGATGCCTCATGGCTACGCCGAGGACCACCCTGATGCCTATGGCGAGTCGACCTTCTTCATCGAATCACGTTCGATAAACAACCACGCGGGCGGGGGCTCGCACAACTGGGACACATTCACTGGTACTTCGCGCGAGATGTTCGCTGTGCCTGCATCCCAGGGCATGCACCAGATGGTCCTGCATACCGCTCTGCACGGCGTATCCACCAACGACAACCCCCTCAACATCTCCGTCGGCTACATCGCGGCCGAGGAGTCCGGCTTCGAGCGCGTGGTCACTGACTGGGCAGAGGGCAGTGGGGTGGACGCGGTCCACGTAGTCTCCACTGTCCCACTCTCTGTGGACTCGGTGACCGCCTATGGTTGGAGCCAGCCGGCCCACTTCGACAACGAGACGGCATATCAGGACGTCTCGGGCAACAAGATGACCGCCTCTTGGTGGCACAACATGACCGTCCAGAACTCCACCGAGCTGAACATCCGGATGAACGCACATGACGATGCAGACCTCGACCTGTTCCTGTTCCGCGACTCTAACGAGGACGGCGCATTCTCCTCCGGCGAGGAGGTGACCCGCTCATGGTCCGGCTCCTCCGCCGAGACGATTCGCATCGTGGACCCCGATGACGGACTCTACTCGGTAGCCGTCCACGGATACTCGGTGCCGAGCGGCACAGTACAATTCTGGATTGACATCGAGGTGGTGGGTGGTGACGAACTGGTGATCACTGACCAACTCTCACTTACTCAGGGAGAGATCGACGCGATATGGCCCAACGGAAGCGAGACCCTAGCAGGGCAGGTGCCCGCTTCGGCCCTGCAGGTCAATCTCGCTTACGAGATGCCAGAGACCGCAGGGATATGGACCGGGTTCATCGACATCATCATCGAGGGCGACATCAGCCTCCGGCTGCCGTACACCTACGAGTTGATTGAGTTGGATCCGGAAGTCGACTTCGAGGTCCCCGCCAACCTGACACAGACAAACGTCACCGTACCGATCAGGCTGCACGCTCTCGACACAGGCATAGGGTTCAGCCTCGACGATCTGAACTGGGAACCTGCTGACGAGGACACCAGCGTGCCCGTCGCTGACCTCGTCGAAGCAATCGACACCGATGGCAATCACCACAACCTGACTGCCATCTGGAACAGCGGCAACCACTTCGCCATGCCCGAGAACGTCTCGTTCAGGGAGGTCTGGGTGAATGCCACGCTGCCACAGGTGGAGAAATGGCATGACTACAGAGCCGACCTGACTGACAGGTCGAACAACTCTGATGAGGCCCACCTCTCGGTGTCCTACGATGTCACCGCTCCAATTGTGTCCATCTCTAACATCCCATGGATAACCAACGAAGCTACGATGATGTACACGCTCCAGACTGAGCCCGGTGCCAGTGCGAGACACGGCGATACCGAGATCGAGCTCGATGAGAGCGGCTTCGGAGAGTTCACCTTCCAGTTAACCGAGGCCGAAGAGAGAGCCGACGACGACTCGTCGTTCTTCTACGTGCACGGCAGCAGCATCTTCGATATTGAGGTCAGCGATGCTGCTGGTAACTCGTTCACCAGGAACTTCGTGGTCGTGTTCGACCCTCATGCGCCCAGTGCGACGTTGCTCGACGTGACTGACCAAGCCGGCTATCACTACACCTTGGAGCAGATGGCCAACCCGGTCAACATGAGCGAGGGGACGCTGGTCGTCTCGATACCCGTGGACATCCGGGACTGGTGCTTGAGGCTACAGGCAGTGAACTCGCCGCATCAGACCGTGCAATGCGAATCCGATTCGCTGATACCGCAAATCACAATGGAGGACACACCGGGGCAGAGCACCCTCATCTCCCAGTACGAGATCAACACGACTACCCTGCCCGACGGTGACTACACTATCTTCCTCGAAATGACTGATTGGGCCAACAACACGGTCGTCGAGGAGTGGGCCCTAGGGCTAGACCGCTCGGTGCCGATTGTGGAATGGGGGATCAGCCCTGGCACTGATTCGGCCTTCTTCGATCACAGGCAGGGCCTGTCCTGGCTGTCGAGTGAGGAGGCCCACGTCCGATTCACCATAGACGGGGTACTAGTCAGCGAGCGTACCGGAGTCACTAGTGGCGCGTTGTTCGAGCTCAATCACACAGGTGTGCACGAGGTGTGTCTGGAGGCAGTGGACATGACCGAGCCTCAGGAGAACGACAACAGGTTCCTCGAGTGCAGGAGCATACTACTCGACCCCGCGATATACAGCACCCACGTCACCGCTGACTGGAACGGCGGGCTCGGGGCGATAGAGACGGTCGAGGCTATCCTGCAGCGCGGTCCGGATCAGGAGATATGGTGGAGCAGGGCCGAAACCGGCCAGAGGCACCTGATCGAGCGCGGTGCGAGCATAGTGAGCGTGGTCTTCGACCTTGAGGAGGGCGACAACCAGTTCTTGATCGAGATACACGCCCTCGACCATGTCGACAACTACTCGCTGTCCATAGTAAAGGACACCATAGCGCCCGCACTGAACTTCTACGAGGTGACCAATCGGACCAGCACACTCGAGACCAGCCGGGTCGTGAGCGGCGTGTGCGAGCAAGGCTCCACCGTGATGCTGTGGACGGAGGCAGACGACGAGGAGTTCGTGTGCCCTTCGACCGGGGAATTCCTTGTCACCATCGAGATCCCGCCCACACCAGGGAACCACACGATCAACGGACTCTCCGTCGATGCAGCGAACAACCAGAACTCGATGTCGATAGAGGTGCTGGAGCAGGAGTGGATAGACTGGGCCATCGAGGACGCTCGTAACTCGGGGCCGATGCTCTGGTGGTTCTCCCTAGCCGCGATAGCGCTGCTCTCGGTTACCGCCCTGCCACTGACAGTCCTCAGGCGCAGACGGGCGCGCAGACTCATGATAGAGGAGCACGGCCCCGATCTCGATGAGATTATGTCGGAGATTGAGGCCGTAGCCAACCAGCCGGTTGCCGAATACGGTGATGAAGCCACTGAGTAACCCTCATCCCCTTCCTGCTACTGGCTCTTCCGTGGAGATTCGCAGCATCGCCGTTCTCGGTGCGGGTCAGATGGGAAGCGGCATCGCACAGGTCGCGGCGTGCGCGGGGTACGAGGTCACGATGATTGACATCGAGCAGTCTTTCGTAGAACGTGGCATGGAGGCAATAGGGAACTCCCTAGGCAAACTCGTCGCCAAGGAGAGGATGAGCCAGAGGGAAGCCGACTCGGCCCTCGCGCGCGTGCGCGCCTCCACAGACAAAGGCACAGCTGCAGAATGCGATCTCCTTGTCGAGGCGATCCCGGAGATCCCTGAACTGAAATTCTCGACCTTCGCCGAGATGGACGGTATCTGCAAGCCCGAAACCATCCTCGCTAGCAACACTTCGAGCATCAGTATCGACGAGATCGCCGCGGCTACAAGCAGGCCGGACCGGGTCATCGGGATGCACTTCATGAACCCCGTCCCGATAATGCGACTGGTCGAGATCATCAATGGCACCCAAACCTCCGACGAAGTCAATGCGGCAGTGGTCCGGGCCGCAGAGGCGATGGGCAAGACGGCTCTGTCGTGCAACGATTCTCCGGGCTTCATCAGCAACAGGATCCTGTGCCCGATGCTCAACGAAGCCGTACTCGCACTGCAGGAGGGCGTGGCCGAGCCGGAAGCCATAGACGGCATCATGAAGCTCGGGATGAACCACCCCATCGGACCGCTCGCTCTGGCCGATCTGATCGGCTTGGACACCTTACTGCATATCATGAACGTCCTGCAAGAGGGACTGGCAGACGACAAGTACGCCCCAGCCCCTCTGCTCGTGCAGATGGTCGATGAGGGCAAACTTGGGCGAAAGAGCGGTCAGGGATTCTACTCATACGAATGAAACCGCATTGCTGTGACGGTGCATTTTCTGCACCATCATTCCGTGCCAAAGTTCAAAGCGGTATTCATGGCCCTTAGGCCATGTCGAGCGCGAGCGCAGCAAGAACACTGACTGCACTCCTCGTGGTTTCCTGCATGGCCGGGTTGGTGGTAGCGAACGATGCCGGTACCGGCGGCGATGCCGGCGACACCCTTTCCACGGCCGCCTGGCTTCCTGCTTCGAACGACACCTACTATGGAAACCTGACCTCGGGCAGCGACGACAACGACTACTACGGGGTCAACATGTCGACCGACACCGGCATAGCGGTCGGTCTAACGTCCCCGTCAGGAGCTGATTTCGACCTGTTACTGTACGACTCGAATGGAAGTACGATAGACTCCAGCTACTCGATTTCGAGTTACGATAGCGTATCTTCCAACGGGACCGGTGTCGGCGGTACCACTGTCTACATCAACGTCGACCGTTGGAGCGGCTCGGGCCAGTACACCCTGCAGATCTGGATATTCGCGGTCACCCCGCCGCCGACCCAGAACGACGCAAACACCGGTGGCGATGCTGGCGACACATACGCTGCAAGGACATCCCTAAATGGCACGAATGCGACATACTACGGCTATGCCGACAATAGTATTGACGAGTTCGACTGGTATGACCTCCCTGTACCACTTTACCACCGTATCAACGCAAGCGTATCTTGGAACACCTCCAGTGTAACCTTCCACCTCCATTTGTACGACGAGAACGGAGCCTACCTTCCAGGCGGACAGGGCTTCAACAGCAACTCACCTAACACAGTCTCCAGTAACAATTCCTCGGTTGGTGGGACAAATGTAGCCCTAATGGTCAGGGCATGGACTGGTGGTGATGACTACACCCTGACGATTTGGTTCGACAACATATCTTCCGCTCCCGTCTACAACCAGAACGACTCGGGAACAGGCGACGATGCCTCCGACGACTACGATAACCCCACTGGGATCATCACCAACATAGGCCAGAACGACTTCACCGGCTGGGCTTCCAACGCCGACGACCCAGCCGATGAGTACTCGGTGGATGTCCCTGCCGATTACGGCATATCTGTCAGCGTCTCCTTCGATACCGGCGAGGCCAACTTCGACGTAGCACTGGCCTTGATGCCGAATCCAGCGAGCAACATTATCGATACATCCCAGACGTTCAGCAGCCCTGAGGAGGTCACCTCCAACGGCACCTACGTCGGAGGGGAAACGGTCCTGATCGAGATCTACGCTAGTTCGGGCGAGGGCGACTACAACATGACCATCTGGATATTCACCCTCGACACCGACGGCGACGGATTCTACGACGTGGACGAGATCACCTGCGGCTCCGACCCAGACGATGCCTCCAGCGTGCCACAGGACACCGATGCAGACGGCATCTGCGACGTCATGGACTACGATGACGATGGAGACGGCTATGATGACGCCAACGACTCGTTCCCGCTCGACGACACGGAGTGGGAGGACACCGACAACGACGGCATCGGCAATAACGCCGACGAGGACGACGACGGCGACGGCTGGACCGACTCCGAGGAGTACCAGTGCGGCTCCGATCCAATCTCCTTCAACAGCCAGCCTGACGACTACGATGACGACCAGATCTGTGATCTGATGGACGATGACGACGACAACGACGGATATCTCGACTCCGAGGACGCGTTCCCGTTCGACTCCGAGGAGTGGCTGGACACCGACGGTGACCTGATCGGGGACAACGAGGACATCGACGACGACGGCGACGGCTTCAGCGACGCTATCGAAGCCACCTGCGGTTCCGACCCACTGGATGCCAATTCACTACCTCTCGACACCGACCAGGACGGCTCTTGCAATGCCGTTGACGGCGACGACGACAACGACGGCTACGCCGATGTGACCGACGCGTTCCCGCTCGACGCGAGCGAGTGGGTGGACACCGATGGTGACCTGATCGGAGACAACGAGGACATCGACGATGATGGAGATGGCTACCCCGACAACAGCGACGCCTTCCCGTTGGATGCTACCGAGTGGGAGGACAACGACGGCGACGGCCTTGGTGACAACGCCGACGAGGATGACGACAACGATGGTTGGTCGGACACCGATGAGATCGACTGCGAGTCCGACCCCTTCTCCGCATTCAGCACACCCGACGACTTCGACGACGACCACCTCTGCGACGACCCGATGGACGATGACGATGACGGCGACGGTATCGACGACATCGACGATATGTTCCCGTTCGATGCCACGGAGTGGGCCGACCTCGACCTCGATGGCATCGGCGACAACACCGACGAGGATGATGACGGCGATGGCTGGTCCGACCTCGAGGAGCCGAACTGCGGCACAGACTCGATGGATGCCAACTCGTTCCCCGCGGACTTCGACGGCGACAGGGTCTGCGATGTCGTCGACAACGACGACGACAACGACATGGTGCTCGACATCAACGATGCATTCCAATTCGATCCAGCGGAGACCAAGGACACCGACGGCGACGGCATCGGCAACAACGCCGACAACGATGATGACGGTGACGACTGGCCAGACAACCTCGAGGTACTGTGCTTCAGCAGCGGCGGCCTAGGCGACGCTCTGGTTGCCGCGGTGATGCCCGCTGACAACGACGGTGATGGCACTTGCGATGCCATCGACGCAGACGACGACAACGACGGAGTACTCGACGCGCTCGACGTGTTCCCATTCGACGGGACCGAGTGGGAGGACCGAAACGGCGACGGCCTTGGCGACAACGGCCACCCACTGACCCTTGTAGACAAGATGAAGCTCAACCCGGTGCTCACGGGCGTGGTTTTCACCCTCATACTCGCGATTATCGCGGGTGTTGTCGCCTTCTCTATGGGCCGTCGTACCGGGCGGGCCGAGGAGACCTGGAAGGACGATGAGTATCAGCGCTACGACCAGCAACCCGCCCTCCGAGAGGAGAAGCCCCAAGGGTGGACCGACGATGAGGTGCCCCCACCGCCTCCAACCCGCACCATCTTGGCCCCAGAGCCGGAGATGATGCCCGAGCCGGAGCAGGAGGCAGAGGAGCCAGAGGCAGAGCCCGAGATGGAGGAGCCTGAGGTACCTCCAGCACCCCCACCACCTCCTGATTTCGTGAAGTCTCGACCCCCGCCCCCGCCCGGTTTCGAGGACCTCGCCCCATCTGAGCCTCAGGGCCCTGTCACAGTCGACAGTTGGGAGGATCTGCCCGATGGCGGAGACTACGTCCAGACCGAGCCGATGCAGTACACAGGCGAGGGCTGCGGGACATGGGTACGGCAGCCTGACGATAGTTGGGAGTTGCAGTAGCGGCGCGTGGAGGGGTTCAGAACCCTTTGAGATGGTAATTTTCACTATATTTGTGTGATTATCGGCCATGATTCCGGAAAACCGGCCAATAGGAACTGTTTTTCATTATCCACCCCTAAAGGGGGTGGGACGAGCATCTGGCGACACGATTATATGATTCACATAGTCTGATGGGACCTAGTGACACCTATGAACGAGAACGCCCCACGCTCCGTTTGTCTAGCAATACTGATGATTGCCTCTATCGCGCTACCGCTGCTCGATGCCCAAACGGAACCGCCCGAGTTACGCGATTCCGAGGAAAAGATGGAGACTCCGCCGAGTCCATGTCAAGGCTGGGATGCCTGTCGTGGGACTGACGCGGGAACCACTTACTCTACCGCGATGGATCTATCATCGGACTTCGACTGGAATGGTGTGAACGAGACCAACGTCTACTACGGGGCAGAGGCGGCATGTCTTGCGTACTCGTATTCCTCAGCAGATTGCAATGACCAGTACATCATCGATCCTCCACCTGGGTACGGTGTCACCGCGACACTCAGCTGGAACCACTCGAATCCTGGGACCTACATCCAGGGCGACACCTACGCGTTCATTCTCTACTTCGGCGGCGAGGCCATGACCAGCCGCCTGTACTCGACCACGGGTAGCGCCTGGTGCTACAGCTACTACTCCAACTACGGAGGCCCAATTTCTATGAGCACCCTGAACGGCAACAACAACGGCGCGAACGCCCCGCCATACACCTACTGCGCACCGGCCGGGAACACCTTCTACCCACACGCCGTCTCCTTCCCGCACGACCTCGCGGGTGAGCCCGTGCAGATTGGCGTCAACTGCTACCGCTGCTACATGAACACCTATGACGACTACGAGCTCGAGATCAGCGTATGGCCAGGCGACGCCGGCCAGCCCGGCGACTCGACCTCCGACCAGACTGCCGTGATACTCGACCTGCCCGACTCGCCGTCGTCATGGTCCTACCAGTCCGGCACCTTCGAGCTCGACGGCTCCAACACCGTGAACGTCGACGTCACCTTCTGCGATGTCTGGTGCAACCCGGAGACCTCGGTCGAAGTCACCGAGCCCGACGGCACCTCGACCACATGGAACCTCGCTGACTTTTATGTCGGCACCTTGGCATCCTACTCCGCCGCAGGAGAGTACCTCGTCGAGAAGTACGATACCTTCGGGGACGGCGGGATGGGCCTCACAGTCGGCTCGGTCATAGGCACCTACACGGGGACCTTGACAGGCAATGCCTTCGATACCGAGGACCTGAAGTCGGGGATTGTCGGCACTACAGACACCTCAGACGAGTGGGTGTTAGCGATACCGCCCGCTTACGCCGCCAACATCACCCTCGACTGGGATGCCAACGCGGACCTCGACCTGTATATCCGCACTACGGGCGGGGCAATGGTCGATTACTCGTTATGGGACCAGCCCGAGTTCATCCAACTCGATGGCGCCTACGCGGGCGAGTTCCTCATCATCGAGGTCGAGTACTACTCTTGGGGAAGCACTGACCCCTCTGCGGGCTACACGCTGCATGCTCAGTTCGAGCCTTCTGAGGACCCGCCCTGCTACGACCCGACTCAGGACGACGCAGGCACCGGCAATGACGCGGAAGATGCCTTCGCCTCCGGTTCCATGACTAACATCACCTCGCTCGCCGTAGTAGGCGAGCAGGTCTCCTTCACCGGCAAGGTGTGCGCAGCCTACGACAACGAGGACTGGTACATGCTGACGGTGCCCGCCAATTACGGCGTCTGGGCGAAGCTCGAGTGGAGCGCGACCGACGGCGGCGCGACCAACAACCACCTGTGGTTCTACCTGTACATGGACATCGGATACTCGTATCCCTCGTACGTCTACGGGAGCACCAGTACCCTGCGTAATCCGCACGCCGTCTCGGCCAACAACTCCTATCTCTGGAACGCCAACTCCGGCACGGAGACCAACGCGGTCATCAAGGTGCAGCAGAATCTAGCTCCGATGGACTGGGAACTGAATTACACGGTCACTTTCTCGATCTATGACAAGACGATAGAGCCAGACTACATCTCGAACCCGAACGATGCCGGAACTGGACAGGACGGCGGCGACCTCACGAGCGGGGCTGACGCCCTCGGGATAAACTCGATGAACCAGACCTTCACCGGCTGGGCGCACGACAGTTGGGACAGGTACGACCACTACGAGTTGTACCTCCCGCAGGGCTACGCCATGGCGGTTGACCTGACGTTCCCCGCGGAGAACTGGCTCTACCTGTACGTGCTCTACCTGCAGCCGCCCTCCACCTACCCCTACTCGGCGTGCTACGGCGCTGGCACCGTCCAGGGCCAGCTTTCCTGCTCCATAGGTTACCAGTACGGCGGCCAAACCGTCTTCATCCGCGTGTACAACAACGTGGGTGGCGGCCCATACACCATCGACATGACGATGATCACGCCGGACAACGAGCCCGGCGCCCCGCACGATGACTGCGGCACGGGTGTCGACGCGTCCGACTATGTCTACTTACCACCTGAGAACACGTGGCTGAACGACAGCAACCAGATCGACGCCAACGGCGATGCCAACGACACCGGCGGGATCTGCACCGGCTGGCTCAGCGACAACTGGGACGAGAGGGACTACTACAACATCCTCGTCCCTCCTGGCAAGTACCTGTCGATGAACGTCACTTGGGACCCTCAAGGCACTCAGTACCTGTACACCTACATGTACAAGTGCCAGGTCCAGACACTGCCCTGTAGCTATCCGGCGAACCCGGCCTACTTCGTGTCGCAGCAGTACAGCAATAGCGGCTCGACATCCGGGATTTCGGGTCTCTGGGTGACCCAAGGCGGATGGCTGACTCTGGGGATATACACCTACGGGCTGATTGACCTGACCTACACCATGGACCTCCAGTTCCTTCCGCTAAGCGAACTGGTGGGAGGCGTGCAGGACGATGCCGGCTCCGGCTTTGACGCTGGGGCGGGACGGTCCGATGCGGTCCACGTAGACGACTACAACAACTGGACAGCAGACGACACGCTGGAGTTCACTGGCTGGAACCACGGCAGCATCGACACTACCGACAGGTACACCTTCGATGTGCCCGCCAACTACGGCTACGAGGTCTGCGTCGAGCACGACGAGGTCCAGTACTACAACTCCGGTTACACAGTCTGGATGCTGCTGGACCTCTACGGCTCCGACAGCAACCCGCTGCCTCTCAACACCATCGCCACGCCCTACTACGGCAATCAGGTGACGTGCTACGACATCGCCGTGCAGAGCGGCTACTACGGCGACGACATCAACATGATCGGCGTGCGTAACTGGGGTGGCGCGTTCACTTCCAACGACGGCACGGACTACAACGTGACGATCAGCTTCTACTCGCTCGACGCCGACGGCGACGGCTGGTACGACAGCATGGAGAACCTGTGCGGCACCGATCCGAACGACAACATGAGCGTGCCACAGGACACCGACGCTGACGGGATCTGCGACCCACTCGACATGGACACCGACGGTGATGGAGTGATAGACTCCGAGGACGCGTTCCCCGAGGACGCCAACGAGAGTTCCGACGGTGACGGCGATGGTATCGGCGACAACGCCGATGAAGACCTCGACAACGACGGCTGGAGCAACATCGACGAGGAGCTGTGCACCACCAATCCGCTTGATGCCACGGACTTCCCGTCCGACTTCGACAACGACTCCGTCTGCGACTACATCGACACCGATGACGACAACGACGGCGTCTTGGACAGCGACGACAGGTTCCCGTTGAACGCCAGCGAGTGGGCCGATCACGACATGGACGGCATCGGTGACAACGCCGACCTCGACGACGACAACGACATGTACGACGACCTCCTTGAGGTCGACTGCCAGTCCAACCCGTACGACGTGACTTCGATACCGACTGACCTAGACCTCGATGGGATTTGTGATCCGTTGGATGCAGATGTCGACGGCGACGGCTACGACGACGTTGACGATGCGTTCCCGGTGGACCCGAACGAGTGGGCCGACTTTGACGGCGACGGCATCGGCGACAACGCTGACACCGACGACGACAACGACCTCGTACTCGATGTGGATGACGCCTTCCCGCACGACCCGTACGAGACCGTCGACACAGACGGTGACGGAGTTGGCGACAACGCCGACCTCAACGATGACGGTGACGCTTGGACGGACGCGGAGGAGTTCGCTTGCGGCTCTGACAGCCTAGACGCTGACTCGGTGCCCGATGACTACGACGGCGACGGTCTGTGCGACAAGGTCGACACTGACGATGATGGCGACGGAACGCCTGATGTCGACGACGCCTTCCCGTACGACGCTACCGAGAACTCGGACCAAGACGGCGACGGAATGGGCGACTACTCCGACACCGACGACGACGGCGACGGATGGCTCGACTCGGAAGAGCCGAACTGCGGCACTGACCCGATGGACGCCTTCTCGGTGCCCGCGGACAACGACCGCGACCACCAGTGCGACATCATGGATGCCGATGACGACAACGACGGCACCATAGACGTCGACGACGACTTCCCGATGGACCCGAACGAGAACAACGACCTCGATGGCGACGGAATCGGCGACAACACCGACAACGACGACGACGGCGACGGCTGGCTCGACGTGACCGAGATGATCTGCCTCAACGCAGGCGGCTACGGAGACCCAATCAACGCTGATGTCATGCCTCACGACAATGAATCCACGGAGTCCGCCCAGGGCGGACCGGACGGCCTGTGCAACGCCATCGACCCCGATGACGACGGCGACGGCTTCCCGGACCCGTTGGACGAGGACAACATCGTGTGCAATGAGAACCTGTGCGAGGACGCTTTCAAGTGGGATCACACCGAGTGGCACGACGCCGACGCTGACGGTGCCGGAGACAACGGCGTGGCACTCGAGCTCATGGACGACATTCGCGCTGAGCCCGGACCATTCGCAATGGCCGGTCTGGCAGTCGTTCTTGGAATAGTTGCCATCAGGCGCATGGGCGCTGAGGACGAGGATTACGACGACTTCGATGAGGATGCCGACATGACCGCCATGCTCGACGACTTCGACGATGAAGCCATCGACGAAGCCTTCGACGAAGACGAAGACGAAGACTGATCTTCTAGACGAAACCGGCCCGTCGGGACTCCTTCGGGAGCCCCGGCGGAACCGGCCAAACCTGCGACCTTTCCATAACGCGCTCGCGCGCGAGGCACTTGACCCGACCAGAGAGATAACGCGCGAAGCCGGATTATCGGCATCAGAACGTGCGCGAAACGGGGTCGAAAACGACCTGAAAAGTATGGGTTTAGAGACCCAATTTACCCTATATTTTGGTCCTTTTACTTTTAAAGAAAAATCTAAAATCTTGATTTTTCACGTATCAATCTTCCCTCTAAAACTACCTTGATTTCGAGCTCAATCCCACCTCATCTCCAGGCTCCAGATCCTCACTGTGAATACTCATTGGCGGCTGAACTTCCCGCTACGCGGGAAAATCGTCGGCGTAACACGATTTCAAGGTGTTATTTTTTCAAACATTATCGGCCCAATCCGGCCCCTAAGGGCCGAAAACCCTATTTTTCCGGGCCACGAGGATTGCTTATCGGCCTACTTACTGATTTCCCTCCCTATAGGGAGGGTTCCGAAATGTTCTAAGTGCGAGTAAGGCGTGGGGAGCAACATGGTTGCAGCCATGCACATACAAACTGAGAACGACAAGACCGCCTTCGGGCTCCGAACGACCGACCTGAGAAACATCGCAATCGGCCTCACCGCCGCGATTGTTCTGATCATGGTTGCCGGACAAATGGCCGATAGCGGTAGCGCTAGCCCTAGCGCTCTGGAGGATACAGCCGAGGCGCGTTTCGCCGCCCCGGTTCCGGTTACGGCACCCACCCTGAGCGCCACTGAGGACGTCGCATACAGCTCCACGATAACCTGGACTGATGCCGACGGCACCGATGTCGCACTGTCCTGCTCTGGCTGTTCGGGCTGGATAACCTTCACCGATGGAGGTGGCAGCGCCAACACTGCAACCATCACCGGGACCCCGGCTGACGCTGATGTCGGGACCGATACGATCACCATCACTGGAACCTCTGCTGGGGATTCCACGCAAATCAGCTACACAATCACCACTGCTCAGGTGAACGACGAGCCAACGGCAACTGCAAGTGCCGGTGGCGGCACCTACACCGAGGATGGCAGCAACGTGGTCATGTTCACCAGCGCTGATGTCGCGGACAGCGACTCGCAGGTCGCCCAGACCTGGGACAAGATTGTGATAACCATCACCAATGTGGCTGACGACAATGAGTACCTCGTTATCGATGGCACCGACTGTGATATCACTGCTGCAGCGACCTGTTCAGAAAATACAGCCACCAATGCAGGAGCCGCAGTTGTCACCCTAGGAGGCGGTCTGCCTACGACCGCCACAGTTACCTGGACAGCCGATGACGGCACCGTAGACGATTCCGAGATGGAGGCACTGATTAACGCCTTGGCTTACAAGAGCAATGACCAGAGCCCGACAGCGGGCGCTAGGGTCATCACAATCACACAACTCGACGACGAGGGTGATGTCGGCGGAAACCACGATGCCTCTGTCTCGCTATCGTTAGCCGCGACTGTGACCGTCGTAGCTGCGGATGACGACCCGACGATTACGGCCGGAGACCGCACAGGTGCAATCACCGAGCGTTCAAACGGCGAC